>Ga0209909_100306_pt1 | contig 45237 bp, 49 predicted proteins | sample FECB22metaG_FD_188302 | JGI IMG/M metagenome (GOLD analysis project Ga0209909, IMG submission 188302) | Cyanobacterial communities from the Joint Genome Institute, California, USA - FECB-22 (SPAdes) (version 3) | ecosystem: Environmental > Aquatic > Thermal springs > Hot (42-90C) > Microbial mats... | reverse complement strand
CAAGCCGCCCCTCGACCCCGACCTCTATGCAGAACGCCACAAGGTCGAAAACTTCTTCCAGCGGATCAAACGCTTCCGCAGGATCGCCCTGCGCTGCGAGAAGACGCTGACCAGCTTCATGGGCTTTGTCTTCCTCATCTCAGCACTCGATTGGTTCAGATGAATGCAGACAGGACCTAGAGCGCCTCCTTGAAGTTGCGCCCACCTTTCATGATCAGCCGCAGGTTGGTCGCCGGATCGCCGATCACATCGAGGCTCGCGGCAAGATTGCCGTCCCACACCAGCACGTCGGCATGGGCGCCCGGTGCAATCACCCCAAGCGCCCCCGGATAGGGCGTGCGATCGCCTGACATCGCCAGCAGCTCGCCCGCTGCCCCTGTCGCCATGCGCAGCGCCTCGAGCGGGGCCATGAAGCGGGTGAGCTTGGCCAGTTGCCGGCCCTGCCTGGCCGAACCGCCGGGGTTCATCAGGATATCGGTGCCGAAGGCCATCTTCACCCCCTCCCCACGGCCCTTCTCGAAGGCCTGCACGGTGCCGCGGGCGACCTGTTCGCCCTTGGCCTGCCGGATCGGATCGGAGCGCGGGTTGGCATCCTCATCGGCGAGGAAGGGCTGGATCGACCAAAAGGCGCCTTCGGCCTTCATCATGCGGATGCTGACAAGATCAGCCAGCTCGCCGTGCGCGATCGAGCGCACCCCGGCGCGCAGCGCCCGCTGGATGCCTTCGGGGTGTAGAGATGGCTGCACACATAGGTGCTCCAGTCGGCCGCGCGCACCGCGGCCGTCCCGCCCAAGGCCTCGCGCCGCGAGAGGTCGGCCTCGATCCGGGCAAGGGCGGCCTGCGTTTCGCGCGCACCGCACAGACAAGGGTTGATCGAGGCGGCATCGGGCATCCCGATCGCGCCGTCATGCCCGCAACAATGCATGCCGCCGCCGCACCATTCCGCACGAAGATGGCGAGAATGTGCCGGACGGGTTTGAGGGGCCGCTATTCCGTAGGCCCAGCCAGGCCCTTGCCGCGCGCGTCGATTTCCGGTGCGGGATTATCGTTCCACCAGGGCACATCGCTCCACGGGCGCACGTCCACCTCGTGGCTCCAGCAATTGCGCGGCTGGTGGGCAAGGTGCCAATAGGTTTCGGCCAGCGCCTTGGGATCGATCAGGCCATCGGCCCCCTTGCCGGCCTTGAAGGCCTGGTAGCGATCGCCCATCAGCTTGCCGAGCGTGTCGGGGGCATCGACCGGCCCGTCGACCACCACATGGACGACATGCACGCCCTGGGGGGCAAATTCGGCATTGAGGGTCTGGCACAGCATCCGCCGCCCGCCCATCGCCGCGGCATGGCTGTGCTGGCCGGCATTGCCGCGCATCGCCGCGGTCGCCGAGGTGACCAGCAGGGCGCCATGCGCGCCGGCCTGCGCCCGCACGGCCATGCGCGGCAGCAGCGCGTGGGCGAGGCGGAACAGCCCGAAGGTTGCCAGGCGCCAGCCGAGTTCGAACAGGTTGTGCGGGGTTTCGGCAAGCGCGCGGTTGCCGATCTGCGCCCCGAGGTTGTAGAGCGCCGCCTGGATCGGGCCATGCTCGGCCTCGGTGCGCGCCACCAGCTCCTCGATCGCGCCGTCCTCGGCGGCGTTGAGGAGCGTGCCGCTGGCGCTGCCGCCTGCCTGCCTGATCTCCTCGACCATCCGCTCGAGGCCCGCGGCATCCGAACGCCGGGCGAGCACCGCGTGATAGCCGCCAGCGGCAAAGCGCCGGGCGGCATGCCCGCCGATCCCCGCGCCCGCGCCGATCACCAGAAACACCGGCCTTGCCCCATTGCCCATCGCTGCTCTCCCCGGCTCGGGCGCGCTCACACCAGCGCCGCCACGCCCCATACCACGCCCACCAGCAGGAACACCCCTGCCACATCCATGAGCAGCCCGGCGGCGACCATGCGCTCAATGCGGATGCGCCCCGTGGCCCAGGCGATGGCGTTGGGGCCAGTGCCGGCAGGCAGGATGAAGCCCCAGCTTGCCGCCAGCGCAGCCGGAAGGGCCAGCAGCACCGGATCGGCCCCCAGCGCCACCACCAGTGCGGCGACCACCGGGATGATCCCCGAGGCGGTGGCAACATTGCTGGCAAATTCGGTGACGAGGATCACCATCGCTACCACCGCCAGGGCCACCAGCAGCAGCGGCCAGGCCGCGAGCGGCAGCAGCGCCTCCCCGATCCATTCGGCCAGGCCCGAAGCTTGCATCCCCGCAGCCAGCGCGAGCCCGCCGCCGAACATGAAGATCACGCTCCACGGCGCGCGTTCGGCCTCACGCCACACCAGGAGCGCTCGCCCGGTGCCGTCGGGCAGCAGGAACAGCGCCAGCGCCGCGATCACCGCGATGGTGCCATCACTCCAGGCGCCGGGGGGCAGCAGCGGGGCGATGAGCGGCTGGGTGACCCAGGCGGCAAAGGTGAGCGCCACCAGCGGCACCAACCGCCGCTCGCCCGGGCTCCAGGCGGCGTGGCTGGCGATCGCGCGGCGCGCGCCTTCAAGATCGAAGGGCTGGGCCGAGACCTGCTGCACCCGGGCGATGATCGCAGCCGCCAGCGGCACCGCGATCACCACCAGTGGCAGGCCGTAGAGCGACCATTCGAGAAAGCTGATCTTGACCCCGGCGATGCGATCGAGCAGCCCCACGGCAATCGCATTGGTGGGTGAGCCGACGATGGTGGCAAGCCCGCCGATATTGGCGGCAAAGGCAATCCCCATCGGCAGGGCGCCGTGGATCGCCTCGCGCGGGGGCGGGGCATCCTCCGCTGGCGCGGCGCTGGCGCTGGCGCTGGTGCCGCCTTCGAGGACCGCGAGGGCTATCGGCATCATGATGAGCGCGGTCGAGGTGTTGGAAATCATCATCGACAGGATCGCCGCGGCGATCATGAAGGCTCCGAGCAGCCGCCCCGGACCGCCGCCGCTGCCCACCAGCTGCAGGATCGCCAGGCTCAGCCGCCGGTGCAGCCCGGTGCGCTCGATCGCCAGCGCGAGGAAGGCCCCGCCGAGCAGCAGGAACAGGATCGGCGAATAATAGGTGGCCGCGGTCTCCTCGGCGCTCGAGACCCCGGCAAGCGGCAGCACCACGAAGGGCAGGAGCGCGGTGACGGTGAGCGGCACCGCCTCGGTCATCCACCAGGCCGCCATCCACAACACCAGGCCCGCCACTGCCCAGGCGCCAGCGGGCATCCCGGCGGGCGGGGTGAGCACGAGGGTGAGCGCAAGGCCGAGCGGGCCGAGGACGAGGCCAAGCTTGCGCGCTGTCATGCCATCATGCCCTTCCTCGCTCCGCCGCTCCCCCCCATTCAAGGGGCGGGCCTATCAGCGCCGCAGGGGTGGGGGCAAGGGGGTGAGGCGGGGGGGTGTGGCGGGAGGGGGGCGTGGCGGGTGGCAGGCCCAGCCGAGGCCGGGAAGGGCGCGCGCCTGGCCCGGTGAGCCTGCCGCGCGCCCCGTGCCGGTGGCATTCCCGCGCCGGCGCCTATTTGGGCGCCAGCACCATCAGCATCTGGCGGCCTTCGAGCCGGGGAAAGGCCTCGACCTTGGCGATCTCGGCAACGTCGTCCTGCACCCGCTTCAAGAGGTCCATGCCGAGGTGCTGGTGCGCCATCTCGCGCCCGCGGAAGCGCAGGGTGATCTTCACCTTGTCACCATGCTCGATGAACTTGGCGACGCTGCGCATCTTCACCTCATAATCATGGGTGTCGATGTTGGGGCGCATCTTCACTTCCTTGATGTCCTGCGTCTTCTGGGTCTTGCGCGCCAGATTGGCCTTCTTCTGGGCCTCGTAGCGATACTTGCCGACATCGAGGAACTTGCACACCGGCGGGTCCGCGTTGGGGGACACCTCGACGAGGTTCAGGCCCTTTTCCTGGGCCTGCTCGATCGCTTGCCGGGTGTACATGATACCGAGGTTCTCGCCTTCGTCGTCAATGACGCGGACCTTGGGAACCTGGATGAAATGGTCATAGCGCGGGCCGCTTTTGACGGGCGGGGCCAGCGAGCGCCGGGGTGGACGTGATATGGGGTGTTCTCCTGTTGTGGCTGGTGCCTAGCGCGCTCCTTAGTGCGAAAGCGGCCCGAGCGCCAGATGGCTTGTCACGCCGCCGCCTGCCACAGCGCAAAGCGGGCGATCCGGCCCCTGGCGGGCATCAGCGCCTCGATCCGCGCGGCTGGTTGCAGCGCGCCGAGGATTTCGGGGTGGCCGGCATCAAGCCCCCCGGCAAGGCTGCCAAAGGCGGGCAGGATCATGCGCTCGGCGCCGCCAGCACCGCGCCCAAGGACAGCACAGGGCCGGGCGATGCGGCGGTTGCGCACATTCACCCGCAGCTTGGGGTGATAATGGCCCGAAAGCTCGGGCGCGCTCTCCCCGCGCCGTGCCTCGTGGCGCAAGATGACGCCGCTCAGCTCCAGTTCCGGCAGGATCGCGCCCCCGAAGCCGCGCGGCAGGGCCTCGTCATGGTTGCCGGTGATCCACACCCAATCGAGCGCGCGGGTGAGCGCTTCGAGCATCCCGGTGCAATGGGCATCGAGCCTGAGCGCGCCGGCATCATCGTGGAAATTGTCGCCAAGGCAGATCACCCGCCGCGCGCCGGTGTGCCGCACTGCATCGGCCAGCCGCTCGAGCGTGTCGCGGCTGTCATAGGGCGGGAGCATCTGCCCGCGTGCCGCATACCAGCTGGCCTTCTCCAGATGCAGATCGGCCACCACCAGCGCGCGCTCTGCCGGCCAGTAAAGCGCGCGCCCCTGCCCAAGCGCAAGTTCGTGGCCGGCAAAGGGGAAGGGGGCGAACAGAGCGCGAACCATGCTCCGTCTGTGCCGCCGAATCCGGCGCTTGGCAACAGCCGGCCCATGGCCTTTCGTGCTTGTGCGCAAAGCCACGCTCTGCCTATGGTGGGCGCGGATGACGGACAGGGCTGTATGACCGATTGGACACCTTTTACCGAGCGGGCGCGCGCCTGGTTTGAATCGCTGCGCGACCAGATTTGTGCTGCCTTCGAGGCGATCGAGCGCGAGGCGGGCTCTGATGCCCGCTTCACCTACACCCCCTGGCAGCGCCACGAGGAAGGCAATCCCGATCCCGGCGGCGGGGTGCAGGGGCTGATGAAGGGCAAGGTGTTCGAGAAGGTCGGGGTCAATGTCTCGACCGTGCGCGGCAGCTTTGCCCGCGAATTTGCCGCCTCGATCAACGGCGCCAGCCCCGAACAGCCCGGCTTTGCCGCCACCGGGATCAGCCTCGTTGCGCACATGGCCAATCCGCATGTGCCCGCGGTGCACATGAACACGCGCTTCCTCACCACCACCAAGGCCTGGTTCGGCGGCGGGGCCGATCTCAACCCGCCGATCCCTTATGAGGAGGATACCCAGGAGTTCCACGCCGCCATGCGCGCCGCCTGCGCGCGCCACAACCCCACCTATTACGAGCGCTACAGCAAGTGGGCCGAGGAATATTTCTACATTCCCCACCGCCAGGTGCACCGCGGGGTGGGGGGCATTTTCTACGATCATCTCGAATGCGACGACGAGGCCGCCTTCGAGCGCCATTTCCTGTTCACCCAGGATGTCGGCAAGGCGTTCCTCGATGTCTTCCCAAGGCTGGTGAGGAAGCGCATGAACAGCCCCTTCACCCCCGAGGACGAGGCGCGCCAGCTCGAGTACCGGGGCCGCTATGCCGAGTTCAACCTCGTCTATGACCGCGGCACGATCTTCGGCCTCAAGACCGGCGGCAATATCGATGCGATCCTGATGAGCCTGCCGCCGCGGGCGACCTGGTCATAAGGTGTAGGTCAGGCCAGGCGGTGGGCCTGCGGCTTTCTTCGCACTTGCCGCAAGGTGTTCCCCCTCACATATTCGGCGGCGATGCTGCGCCAGTACGAACTCGTCGAGAAGGTCCTCGATTACGACCCCAACGCCGACGAGGCGATGCTCAACCGCGCCTATGTCTACACCGTGCAGAAGCACGGCAGCCAGAAGCGCGCCAGCGGCGATCCCTATTTCAGCCACCCGATCGAAGTCGCCGGGTTGATGACCGATCTCAAGCTCGATCAGGCCACCATCATCACCGCGCTGCTGCACGACACGGTCGAGGACACGCTTGCCACGATCGAGGATATCGAGGCCCATTTCGGCCCAGAGGTCGCCCGTCTGGTCGATGGCGTGACCAAGCTTTCCAAGATCGAGACCATGCCCGAGAACGAGCGCGCGGCGGAAAACCTGCGCAAGTTCCTGCTGGCCATGTCCGAGGACATCCGGGTGCTGCTGGTCAAGCTTGCCGATCGCCTCCACAACATGCGCACGCTGCACTTCATCAAGTCGCCCGAAAAGCGCCAGCGCATCGCCCGCGAGACGATGGATATCTACGCCCCGCTGGCCGAGCGGGTGGGGATGTATGAATACATGCGCGAGATGCAGGCGCTCGCCTTCCGCGAGCTTGAGCCCGAGGCCTATGCCACCATCACCGGCCGGCTCGAGCAATTGCGCTCGCAGGATGGCGGGCAGGTCGATGCGATTGCGCTCAAGATCAAGCAGCGCCTTGCCGAGGCCGGGCTCAAGGTCGAGGTCTCGGGCCGCGAGAAGCACCCCTATTCGATCTGGCGCAAGATGGCCGAGCGCCATGTCAGCTTCGAGCAGGTGACCGACATCATGGCCTTCCGGGTGATCACCGAGACCGAGGAGGATTGCTACCGCGCGCTCGGCATCCTGCACACCACCTGGCAGTTCCTGCCGGGCAAGTTCAAGGACTATATCTCGACGCCGAAATCGAACGGCTACCGCTCGTTGCACACCGCGCTGATGTATGAAAACTCGATGCGCGTCGAAGTGCAGATCCGCACCCGCGAGATGCACCGCATCAACGAGTTCGGCCTTGCCGCGCACTGGGCCTACAAGCAGGGCGACAGGCCCGATGGCCAGGTCGGCTGGCTGCGCGACCTCATCGAGATCGTCGATGCGAGCCACGATGCCGAGGAACTGCTCGAGCACACACGCATGGCGATCTACCAGGATCGCATCTTCGCCTTCACCCCCAAGGGCGCGCTGTTCCAGCTGCCCAAGGGGGCGACCGCGGTGGACTTTGCCTTTGCGGTGCACACCAATCTCGGCCTGCAGACCGCAGGGGTGAAGATCAACGGGCGCCACGTGCCGCTGCGCACCCCGCTTGCCAATGGCGATGTGGTCGAGATCATCAAGAACCCCCACGCCAGCCCGCAATTGTCGTGGCTGGGCTTTGTCGTCACCGGCAAGGCGCGCGCCGCGATCCGCCGGGCGGTGCGGATGAAGGAGCGCGCCGAGGTCGCCGCGATCGGGGCCAAGCTGTTCGACGAGATCGCCGCGCGCGTGCCGGCGCGCATCGGCAAGAAGGCGATCCGCGCGGCGCTCGGGCGGCTCGGGATGGAGGAGCCCGATGATCTCATGTATGCGATCGGCGCGGCCAAGATCACCGACCGCGAGGTGATGGAGGCGCTGGTGCCGGGCTGCACCGCCGGGGCCGAGGCCGAAGCGGACTGGACGAGGCGCGAGCGCGCGATCTCGATCCGCGGGCTGACCCCCGGGGTGGCATTCGAGCTTGCCCCGTGCTGCCACCCGGTGCCGGGCGACCGCATCGTCGGCATCCGCCGCAAGGGCGAGCCGGTGCTGGTGCACGCGATCAATTGCCTTGAACTGGCAAGCGGGGTGGACAGCGACTGGATCGATCTTGCCTGGGGCAACCGCTCGGTGGGGGCGGTGGGGCAATTGTCGGTAACGATCTATGATCGCCTCGGCACCCTTGCCGAGATGGCGGGCATCTTCGCCCAGAACAAGGCCAACATCATCACCCTGACACAGGCCCAGATCGACCATCCTTTCGTCACCTACGACATCGAGGTCGAGGTCGAGGATGCAGCCCACCTCAACCGCATCATCTCGGCCCTGCGGGCGAGCGACGCGGTGGCGCAGGCCGAGCGGCAGTAGGCGCCCATTCGTCATCCCGGCGAATGTCGCGGGCCAGAGCAGCAATCGGCCCCGGCCTGCGCCGGGTTGGCGACCAACAACAGGGGCAACTCATGGATTGCCCCGTCGCCAGGTTCCCCGCAATGATGATCAATCCGCAACCCGCCGCACCGGCACGCGGATATTGCAGATATCGGCCCCGCCCGCAGGCACGATGAAGAACGGATCGCGGCGGTTGGCGATGGCCTCGGCGTAGCGGGCGAAAGTCTCGCTTTCGGTCGAAAGATATTCGAACTTCGGCTGCTCGCCAGCGGGAAGATCGCTCGCCACCCTGACGCTCAGGATCGGCGTGCGCTTATGGGCCTGCGCGGCGGTGTAGAACCCCAGCGCGCCGGAGCCGCGGGGGAGCGAGGAGAGGTGCTCCATCCCCTCGATCACCCGGCCGACGAGGGCGATATTGCGATCGAGATGTCGCGGCGCATGGCCGATCACGGTGTAAAGCTCCGCGCCCGATCCGGTGTCGGGCGAATAGTTCCGGCCCACACCGACCATCCCGTAGCAGTGGATGGGCCACAGGGCATCGCGCGCAAGACCGATCGGCCAGCCCTGCGCAAAGGTGGCTGCGCTGGCATAGGGATCCTTTTGCAGCAGGACGAGCGGTGGCTCCTGCAGCCTGACCTTGAGCACGGGCGCCGGTGCGGATCCCTGCGCATCGGCCTCATCCGCCTTCTGGTTGGCCGCCCGGACCCGTTCGCGCGCGCGGGCCGTTTCGATCAGGCGGTCGCGGATCGCGGCAAATCCGGGGCTGGCAGATGTGACTACGTAGTCTGCCTCTGTCACCATCTTCAGCCCCTCGGGCAAGGGCTTGGGCGCGCCGCGCGCTTCGGGATTGTCGTAATTGGGATCGCCCCACTGGGTGACGTAATTGTCCTGCACTCGGTTGACCGAAATGCCATCATACCACCTGGCGCGCGCGAGCAGGCGGATGTTGTGCACCCAGCCTTGGGCAAAGGGGGCGGGCATCAGCTGGATCACCACGGTGCGTGGGCGTCCCTCGGCATCGGGCGCGAGGGTCATCACCAGCAGGTCTTCCGCCGGGATCGCCACCCAGTTCGACGCAGGCGCGGCGGCGACGATTTCCGAGGGGGCAGGATAAGCCGGCCTGGCCGCCTCCTGAGCGTCGAGGGGCAGGGCGAGGGCAAGGGCCGCGACGGTGGCGAGTAGGGCTCTGGTCATCTGGGCGTTGTGCCAGTGACCGAAAGCCATAGCCAGATTGAAACTGCTTATCCGGCCCGCCGGGCCGCAAGGGCGCCAAAGAGACCTGCTGCCCGCCGCACCTTTTGGCGCGAAAGCCAAGGGCGCGGATGCGCCCGCCGGGGTTTGAGGCGAAACAAATCAATCCAATCAAAAACCCCTTTCCGCGTGCAAAGGATCGCGGAAAGGGGTTCTCGAGGCAGCGTTCGCAGGGAATGCCGGATCCGCGCAGCGCTGGCCACGCGACTCTCTTACCACGATTCCGATGCGCGGCCAAACCGAGCCGCCTTGCGGAAGCGCGCTTTCGTCGCTAGTGGCCCTCTCTTGCCTCGAACGGCGAACCTCCGCGCGCTCAAGCAGCGAAGCGGTAGCGCACAGGGGGCTGTGGAGCAGTGGCCGAGTGGTCGAAGGCGCACGCCTGGAAAGTGTGTATACGGCAAAACCGTATCGAGGGTTCGAATCCCTCCTGCTCCGCCACTTGCCATCGCGAATGCGTTCTCCCGATCCGGCTGCGGCTGGATTTTTCCGTTGTCTTCGGGGGTTATGCGGGATGGGCTGAGCACCGCCCTCTGCCTGGTAGGCTTGGTAGCGTTCTCTTGGGGTCGATATTCTCCGGACCTGTTGACTGCGCCAGTTTGATGAATTCCAATCAAGCCGTTGATTTTGTTTGCGAAAGAAGTGATGCGAACTGGACGGTTCGATATCGGTGTCACGGTCAAGAGATGCGACCCTGATCGAAACCTCGCCGGTCACCGTGGCCGGCGCGCGACTCGACGCCCACGGTGCCCCGACCTGTCACCATCTGTTTCAGCTGATCCGCTACCAGGCCCTCTCATTCTGCCCGAGCCGTTTCGCCAGTAGGCAGGGGCGGCAGACCAAGTTCCTCGAGAAAGCCGTTGTGTCGTCTTGCAGCAGACTGAGACCGGTTCTGTAGCTCAGCGAGCTGGCGATGCACATCGGCAAGATCGATCTCCGGCTCAGCCTCGGCGGTGCTTACATAGCGGGTAATATTGAGATTGAAGTCATGCTCGCGCTCAATTTCTTCGAGCGGCACAACTTTTGAGAAACGTTCTTCCTCGCGACGGTGTTTATAGGTTTCGACGATCTTGTCGATATGCTCCGCCAACAGCGCGTTCTGACGTTTTCCTGGCTGATAGTGCTCGACAGCGTTGATGAACAGAACATCATCGGTACGCTTGCACTTCTTGAGCACGAGGATGCAGACCGGAATGCCGGTCGAGTAGAACAGCTTTGCCGGCAATCCGATGACGGTATCGATGTTGCCGTCCTTCAGCAGTTTGGTGCGAATCTTCTTCTCCGCCCCGCCCCGGAACAGCACGCCGTGCGGCAGGATGATCGCCATGGTGCCGTCCTTGGCGAGGAAGTGGAACCCGTGCAGCAGGAAGGCGAAATCGGCGGCCGACTTCGGCGCAAGGCCGAAATCCTTGAACCGGAAATCCTTTTCCATTTCCTCGGTCGGGTTCCAGCGGTAGCTGAAGGGTGGATTGGCAACGACCGCGTCGAACTCGATCTTCTTCGCGGGGTTCGGCTCGCGCAGGATGTCCCAGTCGTTTTCGAGGCTGTCGCCGTGGTGGATGTCAAACTCCGTATCCCGCATCCCGTGCAGCAGCATGTTCATCCGCGCGAGGTTGTAGGTCGTGATGTTTTTTTCCTGACCGTAGATCTTGCCGATCCCGTGCTTGCCCATGTGTCGCCGGACGTTCAGGAGAAGCGAACCCGAGCCGCAGGCGAAGTCATAGACGCGGTTCAGTTTCGCACGCCGGCCCGATGCCGGGTCCTGGCTGTCGAGCGTCACGATGCGTGACAGGATCGTGGAAATCTGCTGCGGGGTGTAAAACTCGCCCGCCTTCTTGCCTGACCCTGCGGCGAACTGGCCGATCAGATATTCGTAGGCGTCGCCGAGAAGGTCGCGGTCGCTGGGGAATTCCGCCAGCCCCTCGGCAATCTTCTGGATGATCGTGCACAGCCGCGCATTGCGGTGCGGATAGGTCCGGCCCAGCTTGTCCGAATCAAGGTTGATCTCGGAAAAGAGGCCCTGGAAGTTCGCGGAGAAGGACTCGGTCTCGATAAACCGGAAGCCCGCCTGCAGGGTGCGCAGCAGGGCGTCGCTCTGGGTCCGGGCCAGCTCGGTGACGGAACTCCACAGGAAATCCGGCTTGATGACGTAATGCACCTTGCGGCGCATGACCGTCTCGAACTCCGCCGTGTCCTCGGGATTGCGCTCGTACCAGACAGCCAGGGGCGACCGCCGGTCGCCTGCCGGAAGGTCGGGCCAGTCGGCACCGAGTTCGGCCCGGGCGGCATCCTCGTAGTTGCTGGACAGATAGCGCAGGAACAGGAACGACAGCATATAGTCGCGGAAGTCGTCTGCGTTCATCGCGCCGCGCAGCTCGTCGGCGATGTCCCACAGCACGCGGCCCAGACGGATCTGGTCCTGCTCGGTCATGGGGTGGCTCCTTCGGTTTCGGGCTGCGGAAACAGCGCCGGGTTGAAACGGTAATCGGTCATGAAATTCTCCAGGATCCTGCGGAAGATGTCCTTATTCTCCGGCAGCATCTCGGCAGGCTCGAACAGCGAATAGCCGCCGTGGCTTAGCAGCTGGATATAGCGGAAATGCAGCGTGCCGTCTTCGTCGTCGGGATCGCGCTTCATGACGTCACCGAAATGGCTGAAGCCGTGGAATGTCGCTGTCTTTTCCAGGATGCTGCGCAGGATCGTGAAGTGATAGGTGTAAAGCCTGCCTGCCTGCGCGGCCTCATGCAGTTCCTTCAGCATGGCGACATGGTAGAAGCGCGGGGTTTGCCCTGTGTCGCGCAGCACCCAGCCCGCCGCCTCGCGGCCAAGGTAGAATTGCCAGGCCTTCTTCAGCTCGTTGCACAGCACGTTGAAGAACAGCGTGTGGTGCGAGGAGATGACGGCCTTCAGCCGCTCCTGCCCCTTCAGCATCCGCGCGAGCTGGGCGGCGACGGCGATGGCGTTCTGCTCGTCGAGCGAGGAGATGGGATCGTCTATGTAGAGGTAGCGCACCCAGTCATAGGCTTCCTGCCCGTCGATGGCGAGCTCGGCGATGGCGAGGAAAAAACACCAGATGAAGAGGTTCTCCTCCCCGCGCGAGATCTTGATCGGCACGGGCACCTCCGCGCCCTGGGCGTCCTTCGCCGTCTCGCGCCAGAACATAATCATCCCCGCATCATAGTCGATCTGGAAATCGAAATCGGCATGGCGGCGCAGCAGCGGGCGGATGCGGTTTTCCATCTCGAGCTCCGCCAGACCGTCGAAAAAGGCCGATGCGGTGTTCATCCGCAGCACCCGGTCGCGGTCGTTCGCAAGGTCGTTGTCCCAGCTGAACAGGTCTTCGGTGAAGGCATTGAAATAGAGCGTGTCGCGCGCCGTCACCTGGCCTTCCGCGTCGCGCGCCTTGCCCAGGTCCTTGAAGGCCATCGACAGGCGCGTTTTGCCGGTGCCGTTATGGGCGAAGATGAGGGTGCATTTCTTGTTGGCGCCTGCGATCTCGCGCCGCAGATGGGCGGCGAGCGCGTCGAGCGTGGCGAAGGTTCCGGCGGCGGCCATGGGTCAGGCGGCGCTTTGCGGGAAGAGCTGCTGCATCAGCCCGCGCTTGTGGGCTTTGAGCGCCTCCAGCCGCTCGCCCTCGGCCCGGATCAGATCGTCGAGGGAGGTGAGGCAATCGGCGATTTTCTGTTGTTCAAGGCGAGAGGGGCGGGGAACGTCAAACCCTTGAATCTGCTCAAGGTCCCCCCGAGGCATCTTCAGGCCTTTGGCGCCGTCCATTATGTAAGAGATGAATCGATCGGACATTAGAAAATGACCGAGAAATGCCGGCACGATTTTCTTTCCGGGGCGAGCGACGATTACATCGTTCGAAGCGCCACCTGATCGGTCAGCCACCCAAATCTTGCGCAGGTACGGACGAATGTTCGACATGAGAATGTCGCCCGCGCGGTATGCGATTGCACTGCCAGATGGCGGCGTCTCAGGCCTTTTCGCCAGTCCATTGAAGTCGGACAGCAGGTTTATCGTGCTGACATAATGTCCTAAAGGGATGTCCTCAGGGGCTATTCGATCACGGACGAAATCAGCGGTTTCCTCATCTCCCAGCCGCTTTACCTCCCACGGGCCGGCGTCGTGGAATTCGGGGAAGCGCAGGCGGGGGGTGGTCTCGCCGGGGCGGGGGAAGAGCTGCTGCATCAGCCCGCGCTTGTGGGCTTTGAGCGCCTCCAGCCGCTCGCCCTCGGCCCGGATCAGATCGTCGAGGGAGGAAAGGCAGTGCGCGATCTTATCTTGTTCAGCTTGCGATGGCAGAAATACTGGATGACGTTTAATTTCAGATGTTATTTGCGGTTGGGCCGACCCCGTTATCAGATAATCAAGGTTACTTGAATAAATTTGATGAAACAAAAAATTTTTATCTATATATTTTGCTCTTAGCGGTTTTATTACCATGGAATTGCCATTTATCCATGACTTAGGTAGCGTCAGAAGCACATTGCCGCATTGACCTCGGCAGCCGATTATAATCTCAGATTCTTCGTGATTATATCTATCAAAATATCCAATTATGCCGTTTGCTCCGAATACTGGAAATTTGCCGCCTTCGGAAGTTGAAGGCACCGAGATAGTTTCGGGTTGATAGCAATCTGCAACCTCACCCAGCCGCTTGACCTCCCACGGGCCGGCGTCGCGGAATTCGGGAAAGCGCAGGCGGGGGACGGGGCCGTCAGCGTTGGTCATAGACTTCAAGCCCCGAGATCTCGCGCCCCTCGGCCTTGCGGCTGAGCCAGGGGATCAGATCCTCCATCAGCGCCAGTTCTGCCTGCGCGCGCGCCTTCCAGCCCAGCCCCTTCGGGCGGAACAGATCGGTCAGCGCGTCGGGATCGAAGATCATCCGGCCAAGAATCAGATCGACAAAGCCCTGCAGCGCCGGCGCCTCCAGCCCGTGCTTCTCGGCGATATGGGCCAGCGCCTCGGCCTGGCGCGCGGCCTTGAAGCGGGCATAGCCGGCGCGAATCTCGTCCTCGCTCAGGCCCTCGCCCTCCCGCAGGGTGGCGACATAGGCCTCAAGATCGTCGCGTTCCTCCATCAGCCGGGCGGAGGAGGCGAGCAGGCGCATCAGCTCTTCGCGCGTCATCTTCCGCCGCTCCGGCGCGGCCTGGCTGAAGCGGGCGATCAGGCCCATGATATAGTCGTAATCGATCAGCGCGGAATCGAAGAGCACGAACTCGAAATCGATTTGCCCCGCCGGGTCGTCCGGATCGTCGGTCTTGTGGGCCCTGTCCTGAAGCTGTTTCGCCAGTTCCAGATACCGGGCCGAAAAGCTGCGCAGGGAATCACGGGGGATCAGCGCCTCGATTTGCGCGCGCTGTTCGGGCGCAAGGTCAGTGTACTGGTCAAGCTGGGTGGCCAGCCGCCGCACCTCCTTGAACCGTTCGATGAAGCCAGCGCGCGCGGCATCGCCCTTGAGGTTGCTCACCTCTTCGGGGCGGGCAGGAAGGCCGTGATCGGCCATGAAATCGCTGAGCTTGCGCGTGGCTTCGGCCAGCCGTTCGATCACCTTGGGCGCGGGATCGACCAGCCAGACCTCCTTGGCGCGCTCCGATGCCTCGCCCGAGAAGAGCGCGATCGCCTCATCCACCGCTTCGCGTTGGGCGCGGAAGTCGAGGATATTGCCGTAGGGCTTGGAATCGTTCAGCACCCGGTTGGTGCGCGAAAAGGCCTGGATCAGGCCATGATATTTCAGATTCTTGTCCGCGTAGAGCGTGTTGAGATAGGCCGAATCGAAGCCCGTCAGCAGCATGTCCACCACGATGGTGATGTCGATCTTCTTGGCGAGCGGTAGGTCGGAATTGGGGTATTTCTGATCCTTGATGCGGCTCTGGACGTCCTGATAGTAGCTGTCGAAGTTCGTCACGTCATGGTTGGTGCCATAGCGCGCATTGTAATCGGCGATGATTTCGGCAAGCGCGGCCTTCTTGCGGTTCGGATCGACCTTGTTGTCCTCCAGCTCCTGCGGCAGGTCTTCCTGAAGCTGGGCAACATCGCGGTTGCCCTCGGCCGGGGGTGAGAAGACGCAGGCGATGTTGAGGGGCAGGAAATCCGGATCCTGCGCCATGCGGGCTTGCTGGATGTCGCGGAACAGCCGGTGGTATTCGATGGCATCGTCGATCGAGGCCGTGGCGAAGAGCGCATTGAACTTGCGCTGGTTGGTCGCGGCATCGTGTTTGCCGAGAATCGCCTCGACCACGGCGCGCTTGGCCGGGGTCTCGCCCGGCCTGACAGGGGTGCCGTCGGGCTTGAAGTAATCGACATGGAAGCGCAGCACGTTCCCGTCGTCGATGGCGTGGGTGATGGTGTAGGTGTGCAGTTCCTTGTCGAAAATGTCCTGCGTGGTGACGAGGCTGGCCTCGCGCCCCTCGATGCGGCTGTAGCTAGCGTTCGTGGAAAAGATCGGCGTGCCGGTGAAGCCGAACAGCTGGGCGTTGGGAAAGAAGGCGCGGATCGCCTGATGGTTCTCGCCGAACTGCGACCGGTGGCATTCATCGAAGATGAAAACCACGCGCTTGTTCCGCAGCGGTTCCAGGCGGTCGCGGTATTGCTGCTTGCTCGAGCCGCCGAGCGCGAGGCCGAGCTTCTGGATGGTGGTGACGATCACCTTGTTGCGGTAGTCATCGGAAAGCAGGCGCTGAACGAGGGTTTCAGTATTGGTGTTCTCCTCGACGCAACCGGGCTGAAAGCGGTTGAATTCCTCACGGGTCTGCTTGTCGAGATCCTTGCGGTCAACCACGAAGAGGCATTTCTCGATATCGGGGTTATCCTTGAGAAGGGTCGAGGCCTTGAACGAGGTTAAGGTTTTGCCCGAGCCGGTCGTGTGCCAGATGTAGCCGTTTCCGCGGTTTTCCCGGATGCAATCGACAATCGCCTTGACGGCATAGACCTGATAGGGGCGCATCATGACGAGCTTTCGCTCGTTCTGGATGAGCACCATGTATCGGCTGATCATTTCCGCCAGAGTGCATTTGGCCAGGAACTGCTGGGCAAATTCTGACAGGTGTTCGATCTTGCGGTTGTCGCGTGTGGCCCAGCGATAGATCGGCAGGAACCGCTCTTCGACGCTGAAGAGGAAATGCTCGTTGTTGTTGTTGGCGAAGTACCAAGTCTGGCTGCTGTTGCTGACGATGAACAGCTGCATGAAGCACAGCAGACTGTTGCCATAGCCATTGCCGGGATCGTTTCGGTAATCGACGATCTGCTGCATCGCCTTGCGCGGCGATACCTGCAGCGCCTTGAGTTCGATCTGCACCAGCGGCAGGCCGTTGAGCAGCAGGATCACGTCATAACGGTGATGGCTGCTGCGCGTGTTCATGCGCAGCTGGCTGACCACCTCGAAGCTGTTGCGGCACCAGTCCTTGAGATTGACCAGCTGATAGTGCAGCGGTGTGCCGTCTTCCCGCTCGAAGGTGTTCCAGTTGCGCAGCCGCTCGGCATTGGCGAAGACATCGGAGGTCACGATTTCTTCAAGCAGCCGATCGAATTCGCTATTGGTAAGCCTGACGCGGTTCAGGGTCTCGAACTTCTCCCGGAAATTGCCTTCGAGTGCCTCGCGGTTGCGAATGTCATGCCGGATCGTGTAATGCTGATCAGACAGAAGCCTGATGAGTTCCTGTTCGATTTCGGCTTCCCTGGTCATCACCATCTGATTTGCAACGCCTTTGGATGAACCAGTCTTGGTCTGATCTGATGCAGCTTGACACCTAGCGGCCAGTATCGCGCATGTCGAGCCGCTGCCCCTCCCAATCCTCCGTAAACCCGTCCATCAGCCACGCCAGCGTCACCTCCGGCCCCTGCTTTCCGTCCAGGATTGCCTCGACGATGTCGGGCGCGAGCAGGGTCAGGCGCAGGATGCGGGTCATGTACGAGGGCGCGATCCCCTCGCGCTCGGCCAGTTCGGAAATCGACGCGAACTCTCCCGACTCGAGCATGCGCTTCCATCGGAACGCGCGGGCGAGCGCCTTGACCAACGTATTGTCCGCCTTGGGTTCGGAGCCTGCGCCATCGGGCAGGTGCACTTCCTTGCGCCCGCCGCGTTTCACGATGCGGAACGGCACGTGGATGGTGACCGTCTCGGGGATTGGGGTCATGCGGGTCATGCCGCCTCTGCGATGGCGCCGGCCAGCATCTCGCGCGTGAGGCTGCCGATGCCGTCCACCCGGAGCCGGACGTCGAGCCCGTCCATGCCGATGTCCACGCGTTCGACCAGCAGCGCCACGATGCGCGCCTGCTCGGCAGGGAAGAGTTCGCCCCACAGCAGGTCGAGCTGCTGCAGGGCAACGCGGGCGTCAGCCTCGGTAATGGCCCCATCCTGCGCTCGCGCCGCCTTCCACGTGCCTGCAATGATTTCCGGCTGGCGGAGCACGGCGCGAAGCTGGTCGATGACAGCAGCCTCGATCGCCCCTGCAGGCACGCGGCCGACCGCACAAGAACCCGCACCATGCTTCAGCACCGTCTGGCTGACATAGTAACGGTAGAGCTTGACGCCCTTGCGCGTGTGCGTTGGCGAGAAGGCGGCCCCATCGGGCCCGAACAGCAGCCCCTTCAGCAGCGCGGGCGTATCGGCACGGGTGCGCCCGGCGCGCTTCCGGGGGCTCTCTTGCAGGATCGCCTGAACCCGGTCCCACGTCTCGCGGTCGATGATCGCTTCGTGTTCGCCCGGATAGCTGTTGCCCTTGTGGACCGCCTCGCCGAGATAGGCGCGGTTGCCGAGCAGCCGGTAAAGGTATTTCTTGTCGATCGGGTTGCCGCGGGCTGTGCGCAGGCCGCGGGCGGCAACCTCGCGTGCCAACAGCGTACACGACCCGATCTCGAGGAAGCGGGCGAAGATCCAGCGGACATGCTCGGCGGTTTCTTCATCGACCACCAGCTTGCGGTTCTCGACGCGGTAGCCGCAGGGCGGGACGCCGCCCATCCACATGCCCTTGCGCCGAGAGGCAGCGAACTTGTCGCGGATGCGCTCGGCGGTGACCTCGCGCTCGAACTGGGCGAAGGACAGCAGGATGTTGAGCGTCAACCGCCCCATCGATGTGGTGGTGTTGAACGCCTGCGTGACCGAAACGAAGGTCACGCCATTGCGATCGAACACTTCGATCAGCCTGGCGAAATCGGTGAGCGAGCGCGAGAGGCGGTCGATCTTGTAGACCACGACCACATCGACGAGGCCGTCCTCGATGTCCTCCAGCAGCCGCTTGAGGCCGGGTCGTTCCAGCGTGCCGCCGGAGATACCGCCGTCGTCATACCGATCGCGGACCAGCACCCAGCCCTCGGAGCGCTGGCTGGCGATGTAGGCCTCGCAGGCCTCGCGCTGGGCATGCAGGCTGTTGAACTCCTGCTCGAGGCCGTCCTCGGAGGATTTCCGGGTATATACCGCGCAGCGCAACTTGCGGAAGACTGGCTCGGTCATCCGCGTCCCCTGTGATTTTTCAGACCGAAGAAGACCCAGCCGTTCCAGCGCGTCCCGGTGATGGCGCGCGCGATCGCGGACAGCGACCTGTAGGGCCGCCCCTGCCATTCGAAGCCATCGGCGGTAACGGTGACGACATGCTCGACGCCCTGCCATTCGCGCAGAAGACGCGTGCCGGTGATGGGACGGTCACGATCGGCTCGGAAGCAGCGCTTCCTCCTGTCGCCCCCGTCGAGTTCCTCACCGAGCCGCTCCAGCCGCCGGATCGTCTCGGATCTGAGCCCGCCATAGGCGAGTTCCTGAATGCGATAGGCCAGCCGGCTCTCGAGATAGCGCCTGTTGAAGGGTGGCGGTTCGCTGTCGAACAGGTCGCGCCACTGTCGCTTCAGGTCGGGCGTCGGCATGGTCTTGAGCGCGGCGAGGCGCGCGGGAACGGGATCGGGCCTGCTCATGCAATTCTCCGGTGGGTTGGAGTTGCATGACGGCATCGGTCGGGCATCAAGTGAAGGAAACTTTCTCGCATGTCGCCAGATAGTTGGCTTGACTGACGCGCTGTGAGCCGAACCAGCCCGCATGCGAGAAGCCGGCAGAGCTCAGCCACTCGCTCATCCGGTTTCATGTGTCGGGGATGGATCGGGTTCGGCATGTCCATGGCAGGGTTCACCTGAGTGGCCCGGATTTGCCCTGCCTCTACTCTTGCTGTGGACGATCCGTCTCAAAGCCTTGGACTGGGAGTCGACTCGGGCAGTCCTCGAAGATAAGAACACAAGTCGAACATCTGCACGAAAAGCCCGGGCGGTTGAAATGGCCAAGAACCTGAAGAAATTCGTCAATCCCAAGTTCATCCGAACCATCGATCTCGGCCTGCTGGGGCGCCTGTTCGAGCGCCACCGCAATGCCCTCACCGGTCTGGACCTTGGGATCCTCAAGGGCGAGGACGCGCAGGATGAGGCGCGCCGCGCCGTCCAGGATTTCTTCGCGGGGCCGGAAGAGAACTATCCGGAAGGCCTCGTCGCCGACCTGCACCGGATCGCCGAGATCGGCAACGCGGCAGGCCTCGACATCATCCTTCAGCAGGCCGCACGGCTCGGGATAAGCCTGACACCCGAAGCGAAGGGCGACGAGCCGGAGGTTCACCAGGATCCCAAGCATGTCGCCTTGCGCGTCTTCCTCGACCATCCCGACGTCTTCGAAGCCGCCTCGGACATGATGGCGCTCATGGCGCGCACGTCGCTCGCCGAGTTCGCGGGCCGCGACGAAGGCGTCGAGGCGATCATGGATGATCGCGCAAAGACCGAGTTCGAAACCGCGGCCGCCGCGATGTTCGAGCAGGATCTGCGCAGCAATTACTGCCGGGTCGGCTGGTACGACGATGCCGACGAACTCGTCCTGGTGATCGAGCATGGCTCTCCGATCACCACGACCGACGTCCTGCAGAAGGATCATAAGCGCGTGATCAGCTTCCGCGCCGCCGAACACGCGGTGCTGTCCTACAACTCCACGACGGGCCTGTTGAAGATCGGCGGCGTCGCCAGGGCGCGTCGCGCCGATCTCGCGGAACTGTTCGCCGACAAGATCCTGGGCAAGCCCGAATTCTTCGCCGGCGAAGACGCCCAGAACCTCTATACGCTCGATCCGGTGCAGCGCGCAGGCTTCGGCTTCGCGTTCAACCATGACTTCGATCCGGGTATCCAGCGGGTCCAGATAACCGAGGTCCAGGTCGACCGCGTCGGCGCCGATCCGAAGACCGGCGAGACACGAAGCTTCTACTCCTATGTTGCGCGCGACGGACGCGACAATGCCCTGGCCAGGCTGGGCGAAATGATGATGGGCGCTCGTCTTGGGTCGGATTGGCGCCTCAACCACATCGTCATCCGCGTTCATTTCGCGACCGGCGGCAAGTCGGCGAGGAGGGTGACCGTCAAGCTCAAGCCGCCGGCCCAAGCCATGTTCAAGCGTCAGCAGTTCGAGGACCGGATCATGACGCTCCTTCGCCGCAACGGATTGCTCAATGACCGAGACGCTGCCCAGGCTGCTGTTGCGGCTGAGTGAGGCGGGCGATCCCGCAATTCTTTGGGGCCGACAGGCTGCGCCTCATGCCGGGCGCGATTTCGAGCGGCTGCTCGAACGGGGCGTCCTGGTCGAGCAGGCGCCGGCAACGGAATGGGATGTGTGCCCAGCCTGCGATTGCGGTCTCGACGTGCGGCCTGTCCAGCAGGTAAATGGACAACACATCGCGGTTTGCCCGACGAACCGGCGCAGCGATATCGTACTCGGCGATGACGATCTGCGGAGCTTTCGCATAGTCCAGGCGGCGCTGGTCCTCGAAATCGCCATGGCGTCCGGGTTCGGCGACGCGCCGGCACCGGTGGCGGCGGGCGTCTGGCATTTGGGGGAAACATCCAACCAGCGGGCGCTATTCCTCGCGCTGTCGCGTGGTGCAGTGCTTCAACCGGGAATCATAGGTCTGATGCGGTCGGTCGCCCGGTCTTCGCCCATCACGGTGATCGCGCCCGCGATGGCGGCGACCGAGCTCGCCCGCTTCGCCGAAGCTGCGATCGCCGTCATGCCGATCGACCGCTGTCTGGGCAGGAACGCGGTCGGCTTCGCGATCGACATTTCGATGCTTGAGTGCGCTCCGGCTCTGAGGCCACAACTTGTTATTTTCCGCCAGAGCCAGCGGGTGGTACTCGATGGCATCGAGATGCACATCCCGCAACAGCCGTTCAAGCTTCTGGTGATGCTGGCCGAGGCTGTCGGGACTCGGAGCGGCTATCTGACGCGGCACCAGATAGAAGCCGAGAACAGCGGGCGAGGCGCTGCCGATCTCGTTCACGAACTGAGGCATTTCCTGTCGCATGGACGAGAAGGTCGCGGCGCAGACCTGATCAAGACGCGTCGGAGTCCGACCGGTTACTTCCTTGCGCTGGCTCCGGACGAGTTCGTACTTCGGTGACGGCGAGGCTGGCCTGAACCAGCGGTCGTCTTCCCATTCTTTCCCATCCAAAGCCCATTGTGCTCCCACCCATCGGAGCGGCGGGCTCGGCAGGCTCGAGGTCATCAACCGCAATGACCCGAGGCCATGCCGATGCACTCTTCGATTTCCCGAGACGACCTTCGGATCCTTCTTCATGAGGCAGACATCGCCGCCCGCCGGCTCGTCCGCCGGCTGCGGCTTGCCCCTGCCGAGCTCGACGATGTCCGCCAGGACCTGCTCGTCGATCTGATCGCGCGGCTTCCTGCCTACGACCCTGATCGCGGCACACTCGGCGCCTTCGCCGGCATCGTCCTCGCCAATCGGGCGACGCGGATCGCCTGCAAGGCGAAGCGCGAGCGCCGGATGTATGGCTCCACGCCGATCTCGCTCGACGAGATCCTTCCCGAGAGCGACGGGCTGACCCGTGGCGACCTCGTCGCCGAGGCCGACGGGCTGTCGGCGCTCTTCGGCCAGCCCGTCGATGCATTCGCCGCCGTCGAGGAGCGTCTCGATGTCGAGCGCGGTCTCGGTTCGCTCGCCCCCGCCGATGGCGCTCTGTGCGCAAGCCTCTCCCGCACCACCGTCGATCGTCTTGCCGCGAGCGGTCATGGCGCCCGCAGCAGCCTCTATCGCCGCATCAAGGACATCCGCCTCGTCCTGACGGCCATCGGCATCGGGGCCGCGTGCGACGGTTCGGCGAGCGCATGAGTAGGAGCGCATCATGAACGCCATTCCATCCCGATTTGCTGCTGTCCACGGGCCGCTCACCGAGATCGATCTGTGTGGCTGGGTCGGCCAGGCAGCGCCCGGCGACATCCTCGAATATCACCGCGGCTTCCTCGCCCTCGATACCATGCCGCACGGCACGCGCCTTGCCGAGCGGGAGCGGGCGGAACTCGCGCGCGTCGCGCGCCGCGCCTGGTGGGCGGCCGAGTACGGACTGATCCATCTCGTACAGCGTCGGCATCGGACCAACGATTACAGCTATCTGGCCATTGCTCGCCCGAAGCCCCGGCGGACCGCGGTTTCCCTGTCCTCGCTCCTGCTGGCGGAGGTGGCGTAATGGCATCGGCTCGCAACAATCGCCCCGGCCTCGACGACATCCGCACCATGCCGGTCGGCGAGATCGCAAAGCTTCCGGCGGAGCATCTGGCGCTGCTCCAGGAAGATGCCAACGCGGCCCTGGATGCCGCCAAGCGGCTCAAGGAGTGGCTCGAAGGCGCGATCGCCATTCGCTATGCCGACGCGGCAGCCGCCAGACGCAGGGCCGAGGGCAAGGACACCGGCCTCGTCCGTTTCGCGGACGGCGCCGTGATGGTCGCTGCCGATCTCCCGAAAAAGGTCGACTGGGACCAGCCGCTGCTCGCCGCGCTCGTCGAGCGCATCCGTGCGAGCGGGGAGAACCCGGCCGACTACGTCGACATCGGCTTCAAGGTCCCCGAGCGCAAATACACCGCCTGGCCCGCAGCCATCCGTGAGGCCTTCGCCGCCGCCCGCACGGTGCGGACCTCCAAGCCGACCTTCCGTCTCACCATCAGGAACGAGGATGTCCGATGACCAGCTCTGCTGCCCTCACCCGAATCCGCAAGCGCCACTACGCGCTCGAAACGCTGCCCGACACCATTGTCGTCCCGTTGCTCGGCGAGACCCGCAGCGAGCAGGCCATCAAGCCGATCGAGGAGGCCACGCTCGACGACATCGCCTTCGCCTTGCTGGGCGTCGAGGCCGAGTTCAGCGCGGTCGGTGACCGCCTGCACGCCTTGCGCAAACTCTATGGTCTTGCCCGTCAGGCGGGCGCGCGCGGGAGTGACTGCGCGCTCGGCGTGGTGTGCCGAGACCAGGGGGAGCGCTGATGGCGCTGCGTATCGTCAGCGCCGAAGAACGGCTGTCTGCCGCCGGTGCCAAGACCACCATGGCGATCTTCGGCCCGAGCGGCGTCGGCAAGACATCCTTGCTGAGATCGCTGCCGCCGGCCGAGACGCTCTGCATCGATCTCGAGGCGGGCATGAAGTCGGTCCAGGACTGGCCGGGCGACAGCATTCCGGTGCGCACCTTCGCCGACGCCCTCGACATCGGCTGCCTCGTCGGCGGCGTCAACCCGTCCGCCGATCCGAGCGGCTTCTTCTCCGAGGCGCATTACCGGCATCTCGGGGAAAGCCATCCCGATCTCGTTCGCATCATTGCGGGCAAGCGCATCATCTTCGTCGACTCGATCACCGATCTCACCCGCCAGGCCATGGCCTGGGCGAAGACCCGGCCCGAGGCCTTCTCCGACAGGACCGGCAAACCCGACATTCGCGGCGCCTATGGCCTGCTCGCCCGCGAGGTCGTCGGCCTGCTCAAGCATCTGCAGCACGCCCCCGGAAAGACCGTGATCTTCGTCGGCATCCTCGAGCGCGTCACCGACGAGTTCAACCGCACGACCTGGCAGCCGCAGATGGAAGGCGGCAAGGCCGCCCGGGAGCTGCCGGGCATCGTCGATCAGGTCATCACCATGAGCCTGTTCGCACGCGACGGAGATGGCTGGCGGCACGAGCCGGAGCGCGGCGAGACCCGGCGCCTCGTCTGCCGCGCCGGCAATCCCTTCGGCCTGCCGGCGAAGGATCGCAGCGGCCGACTCGATGTCACCGAGCCGCCCGACCTCGGCGCGCTCCTCTCCAAGATCAACGCAACCCGGAAAGGATGACGAGCCATGAGCTTCGACATGAACGACGCCGAGCCGCAGAAGAGCGGCGAACTGATCCCCGACGGCACCTTCGCCAGGGTCACCATGACCATCCGACCGGGCGGAACCGACGGCCAGAGCGAGATCGACCGGGGGCTGCTCAAGGCCTCGAACGCGCCCGGTAGCGACGTGCTCATGCTCGATTGCGAGTTCACCGTCGCCGAGGGCCTGCACGTCCGGCGCAAGTTCTGGCAGATGTTCACCGTCCAGGGCGGCAAGGTGGACGAGCATGGCGTCTCGATCGGCTGGAAGATCTCCAAGGGGAGCTTCCGCGCCATGATCGACTCGGCGCTTGGCCTCGATCCCGCCGACATGAGCGAGGCGGCGAAGGCTAAGCGCATCCTGCGAGGTCTCGCCGACCTCGACGGCATCACCTTCGTAGCCAAGATCAGGATCGAGCCCAGCGACGACCCGCGCTACGGCGACAGCAATAAGCTCGACCGCGTGGTCCTGCCGAGCGAGCCGGAATGGCGCAAGGTTATGGACGGCGAGGTCGTGCCGGCGAGCCCGAGCACCCGCGCCCGCCCGAAGTCTCCTGCGCCGGCGGGGCAGCCGGCCTGGAACCGGGTGGCTCCCGCGCAGCCGCCGGCACAGGCCGCCGGCACAGCCTGGGCGAACGCAGGTGCGTCCACACCGCCGCAACCGGCCGCCAAGCCGGCCGGCCCTGCCTGGCTCAACAGCTGACCCCCATGACTGATGACGAGTGGCAGGCGCACGTGACGCGCGAAGCGGCAAAGGAGGTCGGCAAATGGCTCGAAGGGCGCGGAAGGCTCAATCAGCCCATCGCCGCCCTCACCATGGCCGACCTCGAGGCCATGGCCTCGAATGCGATCTCCCGCTTCATCGTCCTGGCCTCGCAGCGGATCAAGGAGCAGCCCACCGGCAACGAGGACCTGACCCGGCTCTTGCTCGGGTAGAGCCCTGCGCCCTGTGCGCGCGTCAGGCGCGGGGCTTTGGCTACGTCCACCGGCTGCAGTGGGACCGATTTCCGCACCACCGCTTCTGCTCGATGCGCTGCCTCGATGTCGGCGCCGCGCTCGCCAACAGGAACAACGGAATGATCGACAAGACCGACATGGAGACCCGCGCCATCAGGGAGGCGCGCCGGTATCTCGCCGAGGCGCTCACCGAACTTGGCCTCATGGGGCCGTTCTACGACCGGAGCGCGGCCGAGATCGATCGCATCATCGAGGCCTGTGTCGACGGGTTTCAGGAGTCGATGCAGCGCCAGGCCGCCGCCCGCGACCCGCTCGACGATCCGATTCCCTTTTGAGGTGGCGCATGGGAATCGATCTCAACCACGGCTCCGGCTTCGTCTATGGCCGCATCGGCCACGCGATCAGCGTGTCCGATCGGGTCAATGCCCTGATCGATGCGGCGCTCGTCGCACGCAATCGGCGGCAGCAGCCGCGCGACTATCTCGGCGGCAGCCGGATCGGCGAGCCCTGCGCACGCAAGCTCGTCTACGAGGTGACCCATACGCCCAAGGATGAGGGACGGGATTTCGACGGCGCGATCCTGCGCATCTTCGACGCCGGCCACCAGTTCGAGACGCTCTCCATCTGCTGGCTGCGCGGCGCGGGCTTCGACCTTCGCACCGAGCGCGCGGACGGCGGACAATTCGGGTTCGAGACGGCGGGCGGGAGACTGCGCGGCCACATCGACGGCGTGATCGTCGCTGGCCCCGATGTCGGTCTGCACTGGCCCGTGCTCTGGGAGCACAAGGCGGTGGGCGCCAAATCCTGGAACGACCTGGTCAAGCGTGGCTTGCGCGCCTCCAAGCCGGTCTACTACGCACAGGTCCAGCTCTACATGGGCTATCTGGAGCTGGAGACCGCCCTCGTCACGGCGCTCAACAAGGACACCGAGGCGCTCCACCACGAGGTGGTCGGGTTCGATCCGCCCTTCGCGCAGGCGCTCTCCGACAAGGCCGTCGATATCCTGCGCGCCGTGGAAGCTGGCGAACTTCCACCGCGGATCGCCGCAGACCGAGATTTCTATCTCTGCCGCATGTGCGCCTATGCGGAGCGCTGCTGGGAGGGCGAGCGATGAGCTTCATCCCGTCGCAGCAGCAGGCGGCGGCAATCGCCGCGATCGAGGACTGGTTTCGGCACGGCACGCGCAATCAGCAGGTGTTCCGCCTGTTCGGTTACGCAGGAACGGGCAAGACCACCATCACACGGCATGCAATCGGCGAGCTCGGTCTTGAACCGATGGATCGCACGGGCGGCTCGGGCGGCGTGCTCTATGCCGCCTTCACCGGCAAGGCGGCCCTGGTGATGACCCGGAAGGGAACGCCAGCCTCGACGATCCACAGCCTGATCTACAAGGTCTCCGAGGCGACGCCCGAGGAGATCGAGCGTGTCACCCGCGAACTGGAAACGCTTCGCGGCGGCCTGCGCGCAATGCGACCGGCCGAGCGTTCCTTCGCGGAGACCCAGATCCGCCGCCTCGAGCTCCGGCTCGCCGACATCCATCAGCCTCGTTTCATTCTGAACGAGCAGTCGCTGGTCCGCGACGCCGACCTGATCGTGCTCGACGAGGTCTCCATGGTCGGCGCCGAAATGGCGAGCGATCTGCTTGCTTTCGGCAAGCCGATCCTGGTGCTCGGCGACCCCGGCCAGTTGCCGCCGATCAAGGGCGACGGCGCCTTCACCGACGCCGATCCCGACGTGATGCTGACCGATATCCATCGCCAGGCGGAGACCAGCGCGATCATCCGACTTGCGACGCTCGCGCGGCAGAGCATGCCCATTCCCTACGGCGAGCACGACGACTTCGTCTGGAAGATGCGGCGCTCCGACATCGGCCCGCATCAATTCCTCAAGGGCGGTCAGGTGATCTGCGGCCGCAACGCGACGCGGCTCTTTTTGAATACCGCGATGAAACAGGCAGCCGGCTTTCCAGACGCTTATCCGCGCGGGCTCGGCGAGAAGATCATCTGCCTCAAGAACCGGCACGATCTCGGTCTCGTCAACGGCATGTTCCTCGACCTGTCGGACATCCGCGACGAAAGCCCGCTCGCCTTCAGCGCGTCGGTGCGCACGGAGGACGGGACGAGCGTTCCCGGCCGCCAGTGGTTCTACAAGGGCCATTTCGACGACCACATCGCCTACGACGCCGAGCGCTTGCGCCGCGATTGGCGTGACATGCGGGGGCTAGTCGAGAGCGTCTGGGGCTACGCCATTACCTGTCACAAGGCCCAAGGATCGCAGTGGGAGAACGTGATCGTCTACGACGACGGTCTCGGGCGGACCGCCGAGGACCGCGCCCGCTGGCTCTACACCGCCATTACGCGCGCGGAGCAAGGGCTGGTGATCCTTGATTGACTTCAACGACATCGCACCCGCCAGAACGCCTGCGGTTCAATACGATCTCGAGGCCATCGTCGCCGGCCTGCGTGACAGGACCGGCGCCTGGGTGCCGCAGCACTTTCCGAACGGCCGTCGCAACGGCGACGAATGGCGCCTCGCCAACATCAATGGCGCTGCGCCGCGAAAGAACGGCTCCTGCGTGATCACGCTCAGAGGCGAGCACGCCGGCGACTGGATCGACTTCGACGGCGGCCAGGGCGGCGGGCCGCTAAGCACGCTGGAACAGGCGACCGGCCTCAAGGGCCGCGATCTTTTTGCCTATGCCGCCGATCTGGTCGGATGGTCGGCTGCGGCGCCAGCCCGGCGTGAACCCTCGGCGGCTTCCGCGAAACATGAGAAAGACTCTGCTCGAGAAATCGAGATCATCCTCTCGCGGGCCCTCCCGATCGCCGGTACGCCGGGCGAGGCCTATCTGCGCGCGCGAGGTCTCACGGTTCCGCCACCGTCCGACCTCCTGTTCCATCCGGATCTCGCGCATTGGGATACGAGGACCGGGTTCCCAGCAATCGTCGGCCTGGTTCGCGACCGCGCCGGTAGCGTGGTTGCCCTGCACCGCATCTACCTGCGGCCGGATGGGGCTGCGAAAGCCGAGGTTGAAAAGCCGAAGAAGATGCTGGGCCGCGTCGGCGGTGGCGCCGTGCGGCTGGCCTCGATCGGCGGCGACGCTGTCCTTGGTCTCAGCGAAGGCATCGAGACGGCGCTCGCCGTGATGACGGCCTGCCCGGGCATGGCGGTATGGGCGACGCTCTCGGCCACCAACCTCGAACAGATCGTCCTGCCGCCAGAGGCCCGGCGTGTCGTTTTGCTCGCCGACCACGATGCGTCGGGCACGGGCCTTCGTGCCGCCCAGGCGGCGGCGCGGCGTCTCCTGGCCGAAGGCCGCAGCGTCGCCATCGCCCTGCCGCGAGCGGAAGGCGATGACTTCAACGACGTCCTGCTGCGCGACGGCGCGGACGCGGTCCGTCAGATCATCGACGCGGCCGAGCCGTATGCAGTGGTGGATGGCACGGATGCGCAGGATGGCGCTCGAAACCGTCCGATCGGCTTCGTCGAGCCGCCGGGCCGCTTGCCGCAACTGCGCGCCGATGAGGGCGATCTCGCCCGCGCCCACGCACGCAGCTGGAGTCTGCTGCTCGCGTCGAACAGGACGCCCTGGCTCTTTCGCAGCGGCGGCATGCCGACCTGGGCCGTGCATGACGATGACGGCCTGCCCATGGCCCGGCCCGTCACGGAAGAGCGCCTGCGCCACATGCTGGCCAAGCTCGCCGATTGGCGGCGTCTGGCGCGAAACGGCGATCTCGTCCCCGCGCATCCGCCGACGCCGCTCATCAAGTCACTGCTGGCGACACCCGATCCCGGCCTGCCGGTCCTGGCGGGGATCGTCACCACGCCGGTCTTCGGCCGCAACGGCGCGCTCCTGACCGAGCCCGGCTACCACCCCGATGCCCGGCTGCTCTACCAGCCAACACCGGGCTTTGCCGTGCCGCCGGTGCCGGAGCGCCCGTCGCCGGCGGAGATCGCGACCGCGCGCAGTCTCATCATCGACGACATGCTGGGCGAGTTCCCCTTCACTGGCCACGCGGAGCGCGCGCATGCCGTTGCTCTGATGCTGCTCGGCTTTCTTCGCGCCATGATCGACGCACCGACGCCGCTTCATCTGATCGAGAAGCCGACACCCGGCACCGGCGCGACCCTGATGGTCGACGCGATCGCGACCGTGCTCACCGGCGTCAGCGCCTCCGTGATGACCGAGGGCCGCGACGACGAAGAGTGGCGCAAGCGGCTGACCGCCAAGCTGCGCCAGATCCCCTCGATCGTGCTCATCGACAATCTGCGTCACACGCTCGACTCCTCGGCGCTTGCGGCAGCGCTCACCGCGCCCTTCTGGGAGGACCGCATTCTCGGGGCGTCTGAGATGACGCGATTGCCGATCCGCTGCGTCTGGATCGCGACCGGCAACAATCCTGAATTCTCCAACGAGATGGCGCGCCGCATCGTTCGCATCCGGCTTGATGCCCGCGTTGATCAACCCTGGCGGCGCGAGGGGTTCCGCCACCCCGATCTCATGAGCTGGGTTCGCGCCAACCGGCCGCGTCTCGTCGCGGCCTGCCTCACGCTGTGCCAGGCCTGGCTGGCCGCCGGTCGTCCACGGGGCGCGCGCATGATCGGGAGCTACGAGAGCTGGTCGCGCATCATGGGCGGGGTCCTCGAGGTCGCCGGGATCCAAGGGTTTCTCGCCAACCTCGACGAGATGCTCGCTGCCGCCGATGCTGAGGGTTCGATCTGGCGCAGTTTCATCGGCGCCTGGTGGGACCGCTTCGGAACGGCCGAGGTCGGCACCAGCGATCTCTATGAGGTGGCGTTGGCCTGCGAGCCGCCGCTGCCGCTCGGCACAGGAGGCGACCGATCGCAGCGCACGCGGCTCGGCAAGGCGCTCGCCCGCATGCGCGACCGGGTCTTTGATATCGACGGCCGCAAGATGCGGGTGCGCACGCTGGGCGTTTCCCATCAGGCCAAGCGCTGGCAGCTCACGACCGAGGGGGAACGTGGGGAACGTTTTCCGCAAGGTGTCGCGGCATTGGGCGGGGAACGTTGCGCCGAAAAGGGGAACGTCGAAAACCAACGTTCCCCGGCACAACCCATTGAAACCAATAGCAAAGGGGAACGTGGGGAACATGGGGAACGTTTTTCGACACTAACGCATGTGCGCGGCTGCGCCCACGCGATGGAGGATGGGGAAAAACGTTCCCCACCTTCGTTACCTTCCCAAAAAGCTTGTTCGTCAACGGCTTGCACCGGGGAACATGCGGGGGAACATCCCTCACCACGTTCCCCGAACGGCGCTGCGCCGGACTGGCTGAAGGAGGTGCTCTGATGTGCATGCTCCTTCAACTCGGCCGTCTCCAGGCGGCAGCGACCGGTCCGCCGCAACGGGTCTTCGATCCGAAACCCGACCCTTGCTCGCGCTCCTTGGAGACAATCATGATCTCGACCATCGAAACCGGCCCCACCGAAGCGGGGGCCATCGCATTCCGCACGCATCCGGCTCATGCGCATCGCGCCATTCTCAGCCTCGATCTCGGTACCACCACCGGCTGGGCCCTGTGCAGCCATGGCGGCCCGATCACGAGCGGCACGGTCTCGTTCCGGCCGAGCCGCTATGATGGCGGCGGCATGCGCTACCTGCGCTTCCAGCACTGGCTCGAACAGCTGACCAGCGACTGTGGCGGTTTTGCCGCGATCCATTTCGAGGAGGTCCGGCGCCATATCGGCACTGACGCCGCCCACCTCTACGGCGGTTTCCTGGCGACGCTGACTGCCTGGTGCGAGCGCGAGGGCATCCCCTATCAGGGCGTGCCCGTGGGCACGATCAAGCGCTTCGCCACGGGCAAGGGCAATGCCGGCAAGGAAGCTGTCGTCGCTGCCATTCGCCAGCGGGGCTTCCAGCCCGCTGACGACAACGAGGCCGATGCCATTGCCATCCTGCTCTGGGCGATCGAGACGAACGGAGGTGTCGCATGAGGTGGCACCCCCATGGCTACGGCGGTCGGCGCCGCGACCCCGAACAGGTCAAGCGCGAGGGCTGGCAGGAACAGGGCATCCTCGCGGTTTCCGCCGATGACGACCGCCTCACCTGGCCCGAGCGCGAACTGGTCCGCCAGCTCGGTGAAAGGCTCTACGGCTCGCGCCCCTCCGACGGGGAGGCGCGGCATGGCTGAGCGCGTCTGGACCGCGCAGGACGTGGCCGACCGCTTCCGCGAGGCGGTCATGACCCTGCGCCGCCTGCCGCCGGTGAAGGTGCAGGGCCATTTCAACCTCTGGCCTGCGATCCGGAGGTGCGCAGAGGAGATGGCCCGGATGGAGCCGCCCCCGATGCGCATCACGCCCTCGCCGGCCGCGATCAGCCGGCTCGAGGAGACCATGGACTGGGTGCTGTGGATCGGTGAGGAGGAGCGGCACCTTGTCTGGGCCCGGGCCGCGCGGGTGCCGTGGAAGCGGCTGTGCTGGCAACTGGGCTGCGACCGCACCACGGCCTGGCGGCGCTGGCAGCGGGCGCTGTGGACCATCGCCGCTCGGCTCAACGCTGCGCGCCGGTGAGATGCAACATTTTTGTGCGCGACAGATGCAACATCGTGCTGGTATATCCGTGCCATGATCGCCGGAGGCGCGCGTCGCGGTCACGAGTACCAAGGATCCTTTCGCTGGAACCGATCCAGGTGAAGGATCCGCGCTGATCCTTTCGTAACCGGTGAGCGCGGACGCGCCTGTATCGCCTGAGCCTTCGCCTTCGTGGTTCCTTCCCGTGCATCTTCGGATGCTGGCGGGCGAGGCGCGGCGTATCGCTTGGCACAGGCCGATTTTTTGGGAAGCCACCCCTGCCAGACGGAAGCCACCGCCTGCCGAATGACACAAGAAAACCGCGTGATTTCCGTTGGATAGCCGAAGGCCCGGGCTGGCTTCCGGGTGGCTTCCTGCTGGCCTGCAGAATCCACCCGGAGTCCACAGGCGATCCACCGTGGAATCCACCGCAGGATCCACTCTCCCGTTCGCCCAATCGAGCAAGCTGCCCATCGGCTGCATGCGCGTCGAGGCTTCGGCCGCTGAGCCAGCCTGGCCAATCAGCGGCCACCAGCGCCGGTGCCGCCGCTCCCGCGTTCCTGACCCCTCATCGGTTCCTCTTATCCATGACCCTTGCCTTTGCACCCGACCGGATCGAGACGTGGCCGCTCGCGCGCCTCAAGCCCTATGCCGGGAACGCGAAGCAGCATGGGGCCGAGCAGGTGGCGAAGATCGCCGCCAGCATGGCCGAGTTCGGCTGGACCGTGCCCTGCCTCGTGGCCGAGGACGGGGAGCTGATCGCGGGCCACGGCCGCGTTCTGGCGGCGAGCCAGCTCGGGCTGAAGGAGGCGCCGGTGATCGTGCTCGGGCATCTCACGCCCGCGCAGCGCCGGGCCTACCGCATCGCGGACAACAAGCTGACGGAACTCGGAAGCTGGGACGAGGCGCTGCTCTCCGCCGAGCTGCAGGGACTGCTGGCCGAGGACTTCGATCTGTCGCTGGTCGGCTTCTCCGACGGCGAACTCGACAAGCTCCTCGCGCTCGACCCGGACGCAGACGATGAAGACGGCGGGGCTGGCGGCTCGTTTCCGCCGGTGACCATCCCCGAGCCGCCGCGCAACCCGGCCTCACGCAGGGGCGATTTGTGGATCCTCGGGCACCACCGTCTGCTCTGCGGCGACAGCACCAACCATGAGGACGTCCGCCGCCTGATGAACGGCGAGCGCGCCGTGCTCTTTGCCACCGACCCGCCCTATCTCGTGGACTACGACGGCGCGAACCACCCGACGCGGAACAAGGACTGGTCGCAGTCCTATGGGGTGACCTGGGACGACAGTTCGCAGGGCGCGGAACTCTACGACGGCTTCATCGCCGCGGCCATTGCCGAGGCGATCACCGAGGATGCCGCGTGGTATTGCTGGCACGCGTCCCGCCGCCAGGCGATGCTGGAAGCCTGCTGGGAGAAGGCCGGCGCCTTCGTCCATCAGCAGATCATCTGGGTGAAGGACCGCGGCGTGCTCACCCGCTCGCATTATCTGTGGAAGCACGAGCCCTGCTTCATGGGCTGGCGCCGCCCGCACCGTCCGCCGAAGGTCGCCGAGGAGACGCTGCCCTCGACCTGGGAGATGGCCGTGCCTGCCGGCGAGGAGCGCCCCGATCATCCGACGCCCAAGCCGGTGGATGCCTTCGCCATCCCGATGCGCCAGCACGTCGAGCGCGGCGGGCTGTGCTACGAGCCGTTCTGCGGCTCGGGCACTCAGATCATGGCCGGTGAGGCCAACGGCCGGCGTGTCTTCGCGATGGAGATCAGCCCGGCCTATGTCGATGTCGCGATCGAACGCTGGCAGGCCGCCACGGGCCGCGAGGCGATCCTCGAGGGCAACGGGCGGACCTTTGCCGAGGTGAAAGCCGAGCGGTTGGGCGACGGCACGGAACCCATGGCCGATACGCCGGACATGGACACCGCCCCTGAACCCGCGCGAAAGCGCAAGACCGCCGCGTGACATGCATGACTTGGCTTTACCTTCCTCCGGAGACGATTCCGGAGCGGGAGATGCGTGCCTGTTCGGCCTCTCCCTCTGCTCCGGCGCAGGCGGTCTCGACCTTGGGCTCGCCATCGCCATCCCCGGATATCGTGCTGTGGGCCATGTCGAACGGGAAACCTACGCCGCAGCCACTCTCGTGGCGCGGATGGAAGACGCGTCCCTGGATCAGGCTGTTGTCTGGGACGATGTTGGCACCTTCGACGGCCGCCCGTGGCGCGGCGCGGTGGACATCGTCACTGCGGGCTATCCGTGCCAGCCGTTCTCCGTCGCGGGCAAGCGCCGGGGTGCCGACGACCCACGCCACCTCTGGCCTCATGTCGCCCGTATCATCGGCGAGGTCGAGCCGCCCTTCGTCTTCCTCGAAAATGTCGCCCATCATCTCCGCCTCGGTTTCCCCGAAGTCGCCGCAGGACTGGTCGGCATGGGCTACCGCCTTGCGGCGGGCCTCTTCACAGCGGCGGAAGTCGGCGCTCCCCACAAACGCGAGCGTCTGTTCATCCTCGCCATTCGCGAGGGGGACGAGCTGGCCGACCCCGCGCGCCTGCTCTGGAACCCGGTCGAGTGGCGGGAACCGGACGGAACTGCTGCGGCTCTGGCCGACGCCCCGCGCCAGCGCCAACGAAAACCGGCAGACGAAGCCGACGCCCTCGCAGGCAGCGGGGCAGCACGGCATGAACCTCGCGACGACGGCCGCGTTGTGGCCGACGCCGCAGACCGACAGCTTTCGCAGCCGAGGTGGGGAAAGGAAGGACGAGAAGGGTCTGGACCGGATGGCGCGGGATTGGCCGACGCCGATGGCGAACGACGGCTGCAAGCCGAGCGCGGGCAACCGCAGGAGTGCCGACCTGACCCATGCGGCGGGGATGTGGATGACGCCGACGGCGCGGGATCACAAGGATGGGGCGACGACATTGGCGAACACACCGGTGAACGGCCTGCTTGGCCGCCAGGTCCTGGTGACGTCGATGGCTGGGCGCGATATCTCGCCATCGCCCCGGACCTTGAACCCGCTGTTCGTCGAGGCGCTGATGGGCTGGCCCACCGGGTGGACCGGCTTCGGCTCTGTGGCAATGGCGTGGTCCCGCTGGTTGCAGCGCATGCGCTGCGAACTCTGGCGGCTGAACTGCTGGGCGATGGATGAGGCAGAGGCATGAAGCAATCCCGCCTCATGTCGCTGGTCGAGTCCCTTGCCAACGTCGCCGTCGGCTACGGCGTCGCGGTCGTCACGCAGGTCCTGATCTTTCCGATCTTCGGCCTGTATGCGACGCTGGCGCAGAACCTGATGATCGGCGCCATGTTCACGCTGGTGAGCCTTGCGCGCTCCTATGCGCTGCGGCGGCTGTTCGAGCAGCTGCGGGAGCGCCAGGCGCTGGGGCAAGGATCGGCAAGGCCTGATCGGTCGGTGACATGACTGCCAACGGAACTCCCGCACCCATGGGCATGAGCGAGCGGCAATATGCGGCGCATGCCGGGATCTCGCGCGGCGCGGTGCAGAAGGCGCGCGCCGCCGGGCGGCTGGTGCTGCATCCCGACGGCTCGATCGATGCCGCCGCTTCCGATGTGCGCCGCGCCGAGGCCACCGATCCGGCCAGATCCCGCCGCGGCCCGGCAGAGCGCGTCAGGCCCGTGCCCGAGGCCGCCGTCGCCGCCGTGGGCGAGACCCTGCGCGAGCAGGGGCTGGCCGCGCCGCCGGCGAACAGTGGAATGACCTTCCTCCAGGCGCGCACCGCCAACGAGGTGCTGAAAGCCCAGGAGCGGCGCATCCGGCTGCAGAAGCTGAAGGGCGAGCTGGTTGAGCGCGCCCGGGCCGAGGCGCTGGTCTTCCGTCTGGCGCGCGAGGAGCGCGAGGCATGGGTCACCTGGCCGGCGCGGGTGGCGGCGCTGATGGCGGCCGAGCTCTCGGCCGCGTGCAGCGAGGAGGTGAACGTGGAGGTGGCGGCGATGCAGAAAATCCTGGAGGACCATGTCCGCAGCCACCTCGAGGAGCTTGCCGCCCCACGGGCCCCCGACCTCACCTGAGGCGCGCGCGGCGGGCGAGGCCTTCGCCGGCGCGGCTGACATCCTGCGCGCCTGGGCACGCGGTCTCGCGCCCGATCCGCTGCTCGCGGTCTCCGCCTGGGCCGATCGCCACCGGATGCTCGCCGCGCGCGCCTCGGCCGAGCCGGGGCGCTATCGCACGGCGAGAACGCCCTACATGCGCGAGATCATGGACCGGCTCGGTCCGCACGATCCGGTGCAGCGGGTGGTGTTCATGAAGGCCGCGCAGGTGGGCGCGACCGAGGCCGGCAACAACTGGATCGGCTATGTCATCCACCAGGCGCCGGGGCCGATGCTCGCGGTTCAGCCCACGGTGGAGCTGGCCAAGCGCCATTCGCGCCAGCGCATCGATCCGCTGATCGCCGAGAGCCCGGCGCTGCGGGAGCGGGTGAAGCCTGCCCGGTCCCGCGATGCCGGCAACACCATGCTGTCCAAGGAGTTCGCGGGCGGCATCCTGATCATGACGGGGGCCAACTCGGCCGTGGGCCTGCGCTCGATGCCGGCGCGCTACATCTTCCTCGACGAGATCGACGCCTATCCGGCCTCGGCCGACGAGGAGGGCGATCCGGTGAGCCTCGCCGAGGCGCGCTCGCTCACCTTCGCCCACCGGCGCAAGGTGCTGCTGGTCTCGACGCCCACCATCCGCGGGGTGAGCCGGATCGAGCGCGAGTTCGAGGCCTCCGACCAGCGCCGCTACTTCGTGCCCTGCCCGCATTGCGGGGCGATGCAGTGGCTGAAGTTCGAGCGGCTGCGCTGGCACAAGGGCCAGCCCGAGACGGCGGAATATGTCTGCGAGGGCTGCGAGGCGCCCATCGCCGAGCACCACAAGACGGCGATGCTGGAAGCCGGCGAATGGCGCGCCACCGCGACCGCCGCCGATCCTGCCACGACCGGCTACCATCTCTCGGCGCTCTACTCGCCGGTGGGCTGGCTGAGCTGGGCGCGGATCGCGCGCAGCTGGGAGGCGGCGCAAGGCTCTGACGAGGCGATCAAGGTGTTTCGCAACACCGTGCTGGGCGAGACCTGGGTCGAGAGCGGCGAGGCGCCCGACTGGCAGCGGCTCTACGATCGCAGGGAAAGCTGGCCGGCCGGCACCGTGCCCGCGGGCGGGCTGTTCCTGACCGCTGGGTCCGACGTGCAGAAGGACCGCATCGAGGTCGATGTCTGGGCCTGGGGCCGCGGCCTCGAAAGCTGGCTCGTTGATCATATCGTCATCGAGGGCGGGCCGGACCGGCAGGAAGCCTGGGAGCGGCTGAGCGCGCTCCTCGACCGCCCCTGGCCGCACGAGCACGGCGCGCAGCTGCGCATCGCCCGGCTCGCGATCGACACGGGCTACGAGGCCCCGGCGGTCTATGCCTGGGCGCGCAGCGTCGGCTTTGCCCAGGTCGCCGCCGTCAAGGGGGTGGAGGGGTTCAACCGCTCCAGCCCGGTCTCGGGGCCCACCTATGTCGATGCCACCGAGAACGGGCGGCGCCTGCGGCGCGGCGCGCGGCTGTGGACCGTCGCGGTCTCGAGCTTCAAGGCCGAGACCTACCGCTTCCTGCGGCTCGCGCGCCCGACTGCCGAGGAGCGCGCGGCCGGCGCCGGCTTCCCGCCGGGCACGATCCATCTGCCCGACTGGATCGAGAGCGAGTGGCTGCGCCAGCTCACCGCCGAGCAGCTGGTCACCGTGCGCAACCGGCGCGGCTTTGCCCGGCTCGAATGGCAGAAGCTGCGCGAGAGGAACGAGGCGCTCGACTGCCGGGTCTACGCCCGCGCTGCCGCCTGGATCGCCGGCGCCGACCGCTGGGGGGAAGCCCGGTGGCGCGATCTCGAAGGCCAGGTGGGTTCGCTCGATCGGTGTGCCCCGGTGGCGCCAGAGACTGCTGGTTCTCACCACGGCACGCCAGGGATCGCCTCCGCGGGTCTGGTGCGACGCGCGCCAGCCCGGCGCGGCCGACGGGTGTTCACGCCCAGCTATCTGAGTTGAGACCGAGACCATGACGCTTGAGGACATGATCGCGCGCCGCGATGCGCTGCTCGCCGCCCGATGGCGCGGCGTGCGCACCGTCGAGGTCGAGGGGCGCCGCATCACCTATGCGAGCGATGCCGAAATGGCGGCCGCCCTCGGCGACCTCGAACGGCGGATCGCCGAGGAGCAAACCGGCGCGCGCCGTCGCATCGTTCGCACGACGGCAAGCAAGGGGCTGTGACCCGTGCTGGAATCGATCACACGGTGGCGCCGCCGCATCGGCGCTCTGGTGGGCGGCTTCGAAGCGGGACAGGCAAGCCGAAGGCTGCGGCACTTCCAACCGAGCCGGGCGCATCTCAACACGCTGATCGCCGCCGCCGGCGCCGACATCACCGCGCGCGCCCGATGGCTGGTCCGGAACAACGGCTATGCGGCGAACGCCATCGAGAGTTGGGCCGGCAATGTGGTGGGCGACGGCATCAAGCCGTCGTCCCTGATCGCCGATGCCGAACTCAAGGCGCGCGTGCAGCGCCTCTGGCTCGACTGGACCGACGACAGTGATGCGGAGGGGTTCACCGATTTCTATGGCCAGCAGCGGCGCGCCGCGCGCGAGGTATTCATCGCCGGCGAAGTGTTCTTCCGCTTCCGTCCGCGCCGGCCCGAGGACGGGCTCATGGTGCCGCTGCAGCTGCAGATGATCCCCTCCGAGATGCTGCCGCTCAGCCGCAACGAGCAGCTTCCCGGCGGCAATGTCGTCCGCCAGGGCATCGAGTTCGATGGCATCGGCAGGCGCGTCGCCTATCACTTCCTGCGCCGGCACCCGGGCGACGTGACCGATCCGGGGCTCATGGGCGAGACCGTTCGTGTTCCTGCATCCGAGGTCATCCACGTGATCGATCCGGTCGATGCCGGGCAGCTGCGGGGCGTCTCGCGCTTCGCGCCGGGGATCGTGAAACTGTTCCTGCTCGACCAGTACGACGATGCCGAGCTCGACCGGAAGAAGGTCGCGGCGATGCATGCGCTCTTCATCACCACGCCGGCACCGGCCGAGCCCTTTGACATCGCCGAGAGCGACGAGAGCGGCGAGCGGACGATGGATCTGCAGCCCGGCCAGATCGTGATGCTGGAGCCGGGCGAGGAGGTGCAGACCTCGGCGCCGGCGGATGTCGGGCAGACCTACGAGCCGTTCCAGTACCGCACGCTCCTGCAGGTCTCGGCGGCGCTCGGCATTCCGTACGCATATCTGTCGAACGACATGTTGAAGGCGAACTACTCGAACTCGCGCCTCGCGCTCCTCGAGTTCCGCCGCCGCATCGAGGCCTACCAGCACTCGGTCATGGTCTGGCAAATCTGTCGACGGGTCTGGGCGCGATGGCTCGATACGGCGGTCATGGCGGGCGCGATTGCCTTGCCCGATTACGAACAGCAGAGGCGCGTTTATCTCGGCTGTTCCTGGCTGCCGCCCAAATGGGACTGGGTCGATCCGCTGAAGGATGCCCGCGCCGAGATCGAGCAGATCGAGGCGGGGCTCAAGAGCCGCACCCAGGCGCTCGCCGAGCGCGGCTATGACGCCGACCAGGTCGATGCCGAGATTGCTGCGGACCGTGCGCGAGAGCGCCAGCTCGGGCTTGCCTTTGGCAAGGCGTCCATCCCAACCGACCCGTCCGGGACGGATGAATCCGTCCCCGCGACGGAAGCGCAATCTCTCGACACCTGAGGAGGTCGTGATGACCGAACGGACGTTCACGATCGATGCGGTCTGCGCGGCCACGGGCGTCAGCCCGGCGTGCATCCACAAATGGATCAATCTGCAATATGTCAATCCGATCCATCCGACGCGGCGCGGCGTTCACCGTCCCTTCACGCTCCGGGACGCCATCCATCTGGCTGCGATCAAACAGTTGCAGGTACTGGGGCTTCCCGTGTCGCGTGCGGCTACGATCATCGGTCACTCGCCCTTGGAGACGGCGGGGCAGGATGTTCTGACCGCCCGCATCGGCGACGCAGAAATTCGCCTCGACATGACCGCGATCGCCGCGCGCGTCCGTACGAGGCTCCTCGCCTAAGGACGTGCCAATGATGCATCGGTCCTATCTCGCTCGGCTCTTGGGCCAGCCGCTGGCGATCGCGCCGCGCGCGCTCGACGGACTGCTCGCCGCCGATCTGACCGTCCATGCGCGATCTGCAATCACGCCGATCCTCCCCGACGCCGATCGGGCGGCATCGCGTGGCTTCACGGTGACCGAGAGCGGCATCGCCGTGGTGCCGGTGCTCGGACCGCTGGTGGGCCGGGGCGACTGGCTGACGGCGCTCTTCGGCGCGACCGACTATGGCGCGATCGGCAGCGCCGTCGCGGCGGCCTTCGCGGAGCCCTCGGCCCGCGCCGTGCTGCTCGAGCTCGACTCGCCGGGCGGCGAGGTCGGCGGTCTGTTCGATCTGGTCGATCGCCTCGTGTCCCTGCGCGAAGCCGCGCAGAAGCCGCTCTGGGCGGTGGCGAGCGAAAGCGCGCTGTCGGCCGCCTTCGCCATCGCGAGCGCCGCCGACCGTCTCTACGTTACCCGCACCGGTGAGGTCGGCTCGGTCGGCGTCGTCGCCATCCATGTCGACGAGAGCGCCGCCGACGCGATGGCCGGCCTCAAGTGGACGCTCATCCACGCGGGCGCGAAGAAGGTCGATGGCAATCTCCACGAGCCGCTCTCGCCTGAGGCCTTCGCCGACATCCAGGCCGATGTCGATGCGCTGCATGACGAACTCGTCGCGCTCATCGCGCGCAACCGGAACATGAGCCCGGACGCGGTCCGCGCAACACAGGCTGCCATCTATCGCGGCCGGCGCGGTATCGACATCGGTTTCGCGGACCGCTTGGGCAGCGTCGACCAGGCCCTCGCCGACCTCGCCGCGACGCTCGATCGACCGGTCCGAAGCCGGGGTCTCGCCCCGGCGAAGGCAGGCGCCCAGCGGCGCACCTCTGCCGTTCAACCTCCAAGGAGCAAGCTCGACATGACCACCGATACCGAAGTGGCGAACGATACAGCCGCCAACATCGAGACGGATGCGCCCGCCTCCAATCCTCCGGAATCCCAGGTGGACGACGGCCAGGCACCGGAACCTGCACCGGCGGCTCCCGTCTCCGCACCGGCTTCGCCCGAAGCCCCGGCTGAGGCTGCAGCCGAGCGGCTCCGGGCCGAATATGCGGAGATCGCCGCCATCGCCGCCCAAGGCGCCCGGCTGGGGGTCGCCATCGACGCCGCCGACGCCATGGCGAAAGGGGTGGCGCCGCACGCGCTGCGAAGCTCCATCCTCGATGCCCTCGCGGCACGCGCCGAGGCGAGCTCTGTGGTCGCCGTGGGGCCGTCACCGGCCGGCTCGCCGGCCTCGAACGGCGGCGAAAGCCCCATTGTGCGTCGTGCGCGTGAGCGCGCCTCGGCCAACCGCAGCTGACGACAAGGAGGATCATCATGACCGTTCTCACCATGTCGCCGACCCTCGGCGACCTGCTCAAATACGAGCTCAACGCGAGCTACTGCCGCGAGGCTGTGACCCTCAAGGCTGGCACGAACTACGCGCTCGGATCCGTCCTCGGCCGGATCACCGCTTCGGGCAAGTACCGGCTCTCGCCGGCGGCCCAGGTTGTCGGTGACGAGGGCGCGGAAGTCGCAAGCGCCGTTCTGACCGAGGCGGTCGACGCCACGGCCGGTGACAGGACCGGCCTCGTCATCGCCCGCGGGCCCGCGATCGTTTCCAGGGCGGCGCTCGTCTTCGACGCCTCCGTCGATGACGCGGCCAAGGCGGCAGCCAAACACGCCGAACTGAGTTCTGCGGGCATCGTGCCGCGCGACACCGCCTGATCTTCACGTTTCCCCTCTGACTCTCTGACCGGCTCCGAGGCGTCCGCCTTCGGGGCCTTTTTCATGCCCGTTCAATCCCAAGGAGACCCGACCCCATGGTCGCCATGATCAACCCGTTCGACGCGGGCGGCTACTCGCTCGCCGAGATGACCCAGGCCATCAACATCCTGCCCAATGTCTACACGCGGCTTGGGACAATGGGCCTGTTCCGCTTCGAGGGCGTCACCCAGCGCTCCGTCGTCATCGAGCAGGCCGAAGGCGTGCTCAACCTCCTGCCCACCGTGCCGCTGGGCGGTCCCGCCACCGTCGCCAATCGCGACACGCGCTCCATGCGCTCCTTCACGGTGCCCTGGATCCCGCACGACGACGTGATCACGCCCCAGGACATCCAGGGCGTGCGCGGCTTCGGCGTGGCTGACGCCGCCGATCCGCTCGCCACCCTCATGGAGCGCAAGCTCACCCGCATGCGGGTCAAGCACGCCCAGACGCGCGAGTACATGGAGGTCAACGCGCTGCGCGGCATCGTCAGGGATGGCGCCGGCACCACGCTCTACAACTACTTCACCGAGTTCGGGCTGGCGCAGCAGGAGACGGACTTCCTGCTCGGCACCGCCGGCACCCAGGTCCAGGGCAAGGTGCGCGACGTGCTCAGGAAGATCGAGACCGAGCTCAAGGGCGAGACCATGACCGGTGTGCTCGCGCTCGTCAGTCCTGAGTTCTTCGACAGGCTGATCGGTCACGCCAAGGTCGAGGAGGCCTACAAGTACTATTCCTCGACCGGGGCGCAGCCGCTGCGCGAGGACACGCGCCGGCGCTTCCCCTTCGCCGGGATCGTGTTCGAGGAGTACAATGCCACCGTCACCCTCTCGACCGGCGCAACGGAAACGCTGATCCCCTCCGGCGAGGGCATCGCCTTCCCGCTTGGCACGCTCGACACCTTCGTCACCTACGGTGCGCCTGCCAACCTGATCGAGACGGTCAACACGGTCGGCCTGCCGATCTACGCGCGGCAGATCGCCCGGCCCGATGGCAGCGCGATCGAGGTCAAGACCGAGGCGTCGATCCTGCCTGTCAACAAGCGCCCGCGGCTCGCGGTGCGCATCTTCTCGAGCAACTGAGCATGAGCCCCTTCGCGGAGGCCATCGACGATCTCTTCGCCGATCCCAACCTTGCGCGCGATGGCCTCTGGCGGGCGGGCGGCAGCGGTGCGCCTGTGCCGGTGCGGGTGGTGCTGCGCCGTCCCGACCGGGTGGTTGGCTGGGGCGAGACCCGCCTGCACGCGCCGACCGCGCTTGCCGATCTGCGCATGGCCGAGGTGCCGCTGCTTTCTGCCGGAGACACGATCGAAGTCGCAGGCGAGACGTGGATCGTGCAGGGCGAACCGCTCGGCGATGCCGAGCGCCTCGTCTGGACGGCGGAGCTGCGCGGGCCATGAGGCTTGAGCTTACCACCATCGGCGATCTCAGGCAGATCATGGCCGAGGAGGTGGCCGCGGCTGAGCAGGCGGTGAGCGGCGCCGTCGCCGAGGCGACCGGCGGGCTCAAGGACGAGCTGCGCGCGCAGGTGACAGGCGCGGGGCTGGGAACGCGGCTGGCGCGCACCTGGCGCGGACAGGTCTGGCCCAAGGGCGAGGCGAGCCTCGGGGCGGCGGGGCTGGTGTGGTCGAAGGCGCCGCTGATCATCCGCGGCCATGCCGAGGGCGCGCTGATCCGCGCGCGGCATGCCACCTTCCTTGCCATTCCGACCGAGGCGGCCAGGGCGATGCGTGCCGGCGGGCGGCGGCTGACCCCGCGGCTGTGGGAGCAGCGCATGGGCCAGCCCCTGCGCTTCGTGCCGGGACGAGCGGGCCGGCCGGCGCTGCTGGTCGGCGAGAACCTGCGCGCGCGCAGCGGCCGGCGCGGCGGCTATGCCCGCGCGAGTACTACGGCGATGCGCACCGGTCACGGACTGGTGAGCGTGGTGCTGTTCGTGCTGGTGCCGCAGGTGCGCCTCAGCAAACGGCTCGATGTGGGCGGCGCGGCCGAGCGCTGGATCGCCCGGCTCGAGGACCGCATCGTGCGGCGCTGGAACTGACGACGATCGGGAAGATGCCATGTCGAAGCGGGAGGCCATCCTTGCCGCGCTCGCCGCGCAGCTCGGCGCTCGGCTGTCAGCGCCGGTGCGGCGCAATGCCGCACTACCGGAGAAGGTGCCGGCAGAGGGGCTCGTCATCCTGCGCGACGGCGAGCCCGGCGAGCCCGAGGTGACGCTGAACCCGCGGCGCGAATGGTACCGCCACCGCATCGAGCTCGAGGCCTATATGTCCCAGCCTGCCGGTGGCGGCGGCGAGGCGGGGCTCGATGCCCTGCTTGGCGCGATCGGCGCCGCGCTCACGGCAGACGAGACACTCGGCGGGCTGGCCGAGACGCTCGTCCCCTCCGCCCCGGAGATCGGCGTGCTGGCCATCGAGGGCGCCGCACCGCTGCTCAGCGCGAGGATCGTGCTGACCGCCGAATATCTGGTCAGCGATCCGCTCGGCGGCTGAGCGGCAGACGGTCAGGCAATTGGGCAGAATGGGCGCGTCATGAGGCCCGAAAAGCAGGGGCCTCCCGAAGAGGCCCCGCGCCCAGCGGTCGAAACCACCGGAGGTGCGGCGGCGTCATAAGGCAATGTCCCGGCAACGTCCATGAGCGATCAGGCCGCGGGGCGCAGGTCCTCGACCACGATCTCGTCGGCCCGTGCGCGGGCACGCGCCATGTCGTGAGCCGTCTGCATGCGCATGAGCGTCTCGGCCCGGATACCGAAGGCCTTCTCGAAGCGGATCGCCATCTCGGCCGACAGCGCGGCCCGCCCGTTGAGCAGGCTGCTCAGCGCCTGGCGCGAGACATGGAAGCTGCGCGCCAGCCGATTGATGCTCACCCCGTAAGGCGCGAGCACCTCGTGCCGCAGCCATTCGCCGGGATGAACCGCCAAGGAGGGATGCATGGAAAGCGCCATCAGTGGTAATCCTCCAGATCGACTTCGGCGATGGTGTGCGCATCGCGCTTCACAAAGGTCAGCCGCCAGTTGCGGGTCACGTTCATGGCCCAGCGTCCGGCCTTGTCGCCGCTGAGCGGATGCAACCCGAAATTGGGCGGAAGCGCCAGTTCTTCGAAGCTTGCCGCAGCATCGATGAAGGCGAGCATCCGCCGGATCCGCGCGACATCGCCGACAAGGCCCTTGGGATCGCCCGTCTCGAAGAAACGGCGAAGGCCCTTGTGGACGATGCTTTCGATCTCCATGACCCACCCTGTCAAGCCTTGCTTGACATGTCAAGTCAGACTTGTCGAGTCTGCCCGTTGGAGTCCACCTGCATCAGCTGCACGATCGCGAGCAGCGTCTCCCGGAGCGTCTCGCTCGCCCTAGCGGCTGGCGCTGGCGGTGGAACCGACGCGCAGGGCACCGGCGCGCCCGACGTAGTAGTGCCAGCCCTGCGGCGCCTTGGGATGGCTGCAGGTGAGCACGGTGTAGCGCCGCGTGGCGGCATCGGGGACGAGGCGTTCGCCCGCGGCG
>Ga0209909_100304_pt1 | contig 45547 bp, 30 predicted proteins | sample FECB22metaG_FD_188302 | JGI IMG/M metagenome (GOLD analysis project Ga0209909, IMG submission 188302) | Cyanobacterial communities from the Joint Genome Institute, California, USA - FECB-22 (SPAdes) (version 3) | ecosystem: Environmental > Aquatic > Thermal springs > Hot (42-90C) > Microbial mats... | reverse complement strand
GGCCTGAGCGCCCCTCAGCCCACCCGCCAGCACCCCAAACACCACCACCAGACCGCTCGACCTCCGCCGATCAGCCCCCATCCACACCCATCACCACACGACAGCCGCCGTTTCGCAGAGGCCTCGCGAAAGCGGGAACCCACCCCGCCGCGTGTCGGGACGGCCGGAGGGTGGGCCCCCGCCTTCGCGGGGGCGACATCGAGAAGGTCGGAACTTCAGCCCATCGGCAGCATGCGCGCGTTACCGCCGATGCCCCGAAACCCCCGCCCCCGCGTCAAGCGGCAATCGCAACATGGACGGCACCGAGGCCAGCACCACGCAAGCCGCCACAAAGAATGCGATCCCGTATTCCCGCGCGCCCGGGCTGCTCGCGCCCGTGGCGATCACCGCCGCCTCCAGCGCCAGCGATCCCAGCACCACGCCCAGTGCCTGCCCCAACTGCTGCAAGGTGCCCGACATCGCGGTGGCCGGCGCCAGCTTCTCCCCCGGCACGTCGGCGTAGGACAGCGTGTTGAGCGAGGTGAATTGCAGCGCCCGCGTCACGCCCCCCACCGCGAGCACCAGCAGGATCGCCGCCACCGGCCAGGCCGGCGTGAAGGCCGCCACCACCGCGACGCCCGCCGCCGCCAGCACGCCGTTCGCCGCCAGCACGGCGCGGAACCCGAAGCGCTTCAGGATCGGCCGCACCAGCGGCTTCATCGCGAAGGCGCCCAGGGCCGTCGCGAAGGTGATCGCCCCGCTCGCGCTCGCCGACAGCCCGAACACCACCTGCAACTTCAGCGGCAGCAGGAAGGGCAGCGCCGACGCCCCCGCGCGGAACAGCGTGCCCCCGCCCATCGAGGCGCCGAAGCTCGGCAGCCGCAGCAGCGAGAGGTCCACCGCCGGCCGCGCCGCGCGCCGCGAATGCCGGACCGCGAGCACCGCCGCGATCAGGCCGGTCGCCAGCGCCGTCGCCGCGAACCATTGCGGCGCGATCGGCCGCCCCATCGTCTCCAGCCCCGCCATCAGCAGCGCCAGCGCCAGGCCCCACAGCGTCAGCCCGCGCGCGTCCAGCGGGCCGGGATCCTGCCGCTCCACCTCCGGGATCAGGCGCCAGACCAGCAGCAGCCCGAGCGCGCCGACCGGCAGGTTCAGCCAGAACACCGCCCGCCAGGAGAAGGCGTCGGTCAGCAGCCCGCCGACCGGTGGCCCCATCACCGGCCCGAGCAGCCCCGGCATGGTCAGCCAGGTCATCGCCGACAGCAGCTCCTCCTTCCGGACGCGGCGGAGCAGCAGCAGGCGCCCGACCGGCACCATCATCGCCCCGCCCACCCCTTGCAGCACCCGCGCCGCGACGAGCGAGGGCAGCCCCTGCGAGAGGCCCACCAGTCCCGAGGCGACGGTGAAGACGACGATCGCCGCCATGAACACCCGCCGCGCCCCGTAGCGGTCCGCCACCCAGCCCGAGACCGGGATGAAGACGCAGAGCGCGACGAGGTAGGAGGTGATGGCGACCGAGAGCTGCGCCGGGTCCACCGCCAGGTCGCGCGCCATCGCCGGCAGCGCGGTGGCCACGACGCTCGCATCCAGGTTCTGCATGAACAGCGCGCTGGCCACGATCGCCGCCACCGCCCGAGGGTCGCGGACGGTCACCTCACTTCCCCCTCTCCCCTCGCGGGGTTCGACGCCAACGGCGTCGGACGGTGGGGTGAGGGGGCCGCTCGCAGCGCGACTCGACCGCTCCAAGCCCTATGGATGAAAGACGCCACGCCATCGCGGCGCAGTGTGACCCCGCCTCAGCGCCGTCGCCAGACCTGCACGGGGCCGTCGCGGTCGGGAACCTCCCCCACCAGCTCGTAGTCGCGTTCGAGCGCCGCCTCCAGCGCCGCCTGCGCCACCGGCCGCACGCCCGGCCACTGCGACGGCGCCACCACGATCACCCCCGGCGGCAACGCCAGCACCCGCGCCAGCTCGGCCTCCGGGTCCACCCCCGTCACATGCGCGAAATTGCCCGCCAGGTGCCCGGGAAAAGCGAGGCGGGTCGGTGGCGCCTGCCCCGTCAGCGCATAGACCACCGGATGCCAGTTCGCGACGAACAGCGCCTCGCCCGGCCGCAGCGCGGATTCGACCACGGCGGCCACGCCGCGCGCGGGATCGTGGCGCAGGCCCAGTCCGAAGGCGAGCCGCGGCACGAACATGTCGGTCACCGGCAGCGCCGCCAGCAGCGCGATGCCCGCCGCGAATCCCGCGCGCCGGAACTCCGCCCGCAGCACCAGCGAGGCCAGCGCCGACAGCCCGAGCGCCGCCAGCAGGCAGAGCGGCGGCAACAGGATCAGGAAGTAGTGATCGTAGAATTTCAGCGGCGCGATCACCGACATCACCCCCGCCGCGAGCCAGGGCAGGAGCAGGCGCACCCGCCGCCGCAGCACCCGGTCCGCCGCCAGCAGCCCCGCCGCGGCGAGGACCAGCGGCATCAGGTGCGGCAGCGCCGGCACCACGCCGCGCCGCCAGCCCGGCCACTCGCCCGGCACGTCGCCATAGCCGACCAGCGCCCAGAGGTTGCCCTGGATCCACGGGTCGAACCCCCCGGCCAGCCAGTAGCCCGCACCCATGCCGAGCGTGGGCAGCCCCGCGCCGAAGGCGAACACGCCCGCCAGCGCCGCGATCCGCGCCACCCTCGGCCGCGCCACGGCGATCAGCGTCAGCCACAGCGCGGAGCTTTCCAGCGCGTTGATCTGCTTGATCCACAGCGCGATGCCCGCCGCCAGCCCCGCCGCCAGCACGATTCCCGCCCGCGGCGTCGCAGCGCGGGTCGTCTCCCGCAGCAGCAGCCAGGCGACGAGGGCGACGAAGGGCGCGAAGAGGATCTCGGTGTTCGTCGCCAGCCCGCCCTGCACCGTGCTGTAGGCGACATAGAGCAGCCCCGCCGCCAGCGCGGTGCGCGGCCCCGCGCCGACCAGCCGGGCGATGGCGCGCAGCCCGCAGGCCGTGGCGGTCACTGCCAGCACGCCCGTCACCCGCATCGCCATCACCGGATCGGCGATGAAGGCGTGCACCAGCGCCATCAGGGCGGGTGCTCCGGGCGGGTGCATGTCCCACACCGCGACATAGGGCCAGCGCCCGTCCAGCCAGGCGGCAGCCTGGACGATGTAGAGCCCCTCGTCCGGATCAATCACCGCGCCGAGGAATCCCGGCGCGCGCAGCAGCAGCGCGGCCGCCAGCAGCAGCAACGGCGCGGCCGCCGTTGACCCGGACGCGACGGGTGTCACGGCGCGCGGATCCGCGCCCGCTCGTTCACGCAGCATCAGCATGCCAGAGCCTGGATCCCCGCCGCCCTTGCGACAACGCCACGTTGCCGGGCCGGTTCATATAACCCGCGATCACGCCCGGTTGCGCGGCCCTTGACGACGGGGGATGCCGGCCGGACCGTCGTCCGATGCACCCCGATCCGGTCACGCTCGCCGTCCTGGAAAGCCGCTTCCGCGCCATCGTGGAGGAGATGGGCGAGGCGCTGCTGCGCACCGCGACCTCGCAGATCCTCAACTCCTCCCGCGATTTCTCGATCGCGCTCTGCGATGCGGGGGCACGGCTGGTGGCGCAGGCCGACCACATCCCCGTCCATGTCGGCGCCATGCCCTTCGCCGCGGCGGCGGTGCTGGAGGCCTTTGCCGGCCGCATCCGGCCGGGGACCTGCTACCTGCTGAACGACCCCTGGCACGGCGGCAGTCACCTGCCGGACCTGACGATCGTGCTGCCGGTATTCTCGGGGTCCGAGCCGATCTTTCTCTGCGTCGTCCGCGCCCACCAATCCGACATCGGCGGCGCCACCCATGGCGGCTACAACCCCGCCGCGCACGAGATCTGGCAGGAAGGCATCCGCATCCCGCCGATCCTGATCGGCGAGGATGGCGGCCTCCGCGAGGACCTCGTCGGCATGCTCGCGCTCAACACCCGCATCGCCCGCGACTTCCGCGGCGACCTGATGGCCATGTGGGGCGCCGCGCGGCTGGGCGCCGAACGCCTGCGCGCCCTGCTCGACACGCACGGCCCGACCCTGCTCCGCGCCGCGACGGACGACATCCTCGACCTCTCCGAAACCCATGCCCGCCGCATCATCGCAACCTGGGCCGATGGCGACTACCGCGGCGAGGCCACCCTCGACGACGACGGCCACGGCGCCACCGACATCCCCATCCGCGCCCGCGTCGCGAAGCGCGGCGGCTCCCTCACGGTGGATCTGTCCGAAAGCGCCGCACAGGTCCGCGGCTTCGTCAACTCCTCCTGGCCGAACACCGTCAGCGCCGCGCGCATGGCGCTCGCCTACCTGCTGGACCCGGAGGTCGCGAAGAACGACGGCGCCTTCCGCCCGCTGGAGGTGATCGCGCCCGAAGGCAGCATCGTCCGCCCGCGCGAGGGCGCCGCCGTCACCCTCTGCACCTCCCACCCCTCGAACGAGATCGTCGAGGCGGTCGTCAAGGCGCTCGCCCCCGCCTGCCCGGACCGCGCGATGGCCGGCTGGGGGCGGCGGTTCCGGGTCGCGATCACCGGCACCGACCCGCGCCGGGCACGCCGCTTCGTCTGGCACCTCTTCCACGCCCGCCCCGGCGGCGGCGGGCACAGCCGCGGCGATGGCTGGTCCTGCGCCGGCGAATGGCACTCCGCCGGCGGCCTGAAGTTCGGCAGCGTCGAGATGGCCGAGGCGCGCTTCCCTCTGCATTTCCGCCGCCACGAGTTCCGCCCGGGCTCCGCCGGCGACGGCACCCACCGCGGCGGCCTCGGCGCCGAGCTGGAACTGGCGCTCGCGACCGACGCCCCCGCGCTGGCGAACACCGCCGGCGACGGCGCCCGCCACGGCGCGGCCGGCATGCTCGGCGGCGCCGACGGCGCGCCCCACCGCTACACGCTCCGCCACGCCGACGGCACGGAACGCGACCTGCGCACGAAGGAAGCCGGCATCGCGCTGTCCCCCGGCGACGTGCTGGTCGTCCGCTCCGGCGGCGGCGGCGGCTGGGGCCCGCCCGCGCACCGCGCCCCCACCGCGCGCAAATCCGACCAAGCCGAAGGCGTGTCTTCTCCCTCCCCCGTTCACGGGGGAGGGCCGGGGTGGGGGGAAAGGCACCACCCCTCATGACCGCCCCCTACCGCATCGGCGTGGATGTCGGCGGCACCTTCACCGACGTCGTCTGCATCGGCGCCGACGGCGCCACCACGCTCACCAAGGCCGCCACCACCCCGCAGGACCAGTCCGAAGGCGTGCTCGACGGCCTCCACGCACTCGCCGCCGACCTCCACCTCACCCTCCGCGAACTCCTCTAAACCACCGAGCGCCTGGTCCACGGCACCACCGTCGCGACCAACGCGCTGCTCGAACGCCGCACCGCGCGCGCCGCGCTGCTCACCACCGAAGGCCATCGCGACGTGATCGAGATGCGCGAGGGCCTGAAGCCCGCGCGCTACGACCTGCGGCTGCCCCCGCCCCCGCCCCTCATCCCCCGCCGCCTCCGCCGGCCGCTGCGCGAGCGCCTGCGCGCCGACGGCACGGTGGAGACGCCGCTCGACCCCGCCTCGCTCGACGCCGCCATCGCGACGCTGCGCGACGAGCGCGTGGACGCCGTCGCGATCTGCCTCCTCCACGCCTGGCGCGATCCGCGCCACGAACGCGAAGCCGCCGAAGCCGTCCGCGCCGCCATCCCCGGCGCCTACGTCACCCTCTCCTCCGACGTGCTGCCGCAGATCAAGGAGTTCGAGCGCTTCTCGACCACCGCCGTGAACGCCGCCGTCGGCCCGGTCGTCGCGCGCTATCTCGGCCGCCTCGCGGTCCGGCTGGACGCGGCGGGCTTCCACGGCCCGCTCTTCGTCATCCTCAGCCATGGCGGCGTCGCACCGGTCGAGGAAGCGCAGCGCCTGGCGGCGGGCACCGCGCTCTCCGGCCCCGCCGGCGGCGTCGCCGCCGCCCTCGCCCTCGCCCGCGCGGGGCTGGGCGACGACCTCGTCACCTTCGACGTCGGCGGCACCTCCACCGACGTGGCCCTCGTCTCCGGCGGCGAGGCCGCGCTCGGCCGCGGGCGGGAGGTCGGCGGCGAACGCATCGCGCTCGAGAGCCTGGACATCGTGACACTCGGCGCCGGCGGCGGCTCGGTCGCGCATCTCGACGCCGGCGGCCTGCTGCGCGTCGGCCCGCGCAGCGCCGGCGCGGAGCCGGGGCCGGCCTGCTACGGCGCCGGCGGGACGGAGCCGGCGGTGACGGACGCCAACCTCGCCCTCGGCTACCTCGATCCCGACCGCTTCCTCGGCGGCCGGCGCCGGCTCGACCGCGCAGCAGCCGAGGCGGCGATCGCCCGCTTGGCCGGACGCCTGTCGCTCACGCCGACCGCCTGCGCCGAGGGCATCCACGCGCTCGCCAACGTCGCGATGGCGGAGGGCATCCGCGTCGCGACCGTGCGCCGCGGCGTGGACCCGCGCGGCTTCACGCTGCTCGCCTTCGGCGGTGCCGCCGGCCTGCACGCCAGCGCCGTCGCACGCGACCTCGGCATGAAGCGGGTCGCGGTGCCGCTGCTCGCCGCCGGCCTGTCGGCCTGGGGCATGCTGCAGACCGACCTGCGCTACGAGCTGTCCCGAAGCCTCGCCGACGCGGTCGGCCTGCCGGGGGAGGCGGCGCTGCGCGCGATCTTCGCGGAGCTGGAAGCCGAAGCCCGCGCCCGCCTCGCCGCCTGGATGCCCGGCACGCCCGACATCCGCCGCAGCGCCGACATGCGCTACGGCGAGCAGGTCTTCGAGGTCGCCGTGCCCCTCGACGCCGTCGAATGGGACGCCTCCGGCCTGCCCGCCCGGATCGCCGAGGCCTTCCACGCCCGCCACGAGGCGCTGTTCACCTATGCGCTCCGCGGCGAGGAGGTGGTGCTCGTCACCGCGCGCGCCGCCGCCATCGGCCGCCTGCCGTCCCGCCCGGCCCCGGACCGTCCGCCCCGTCCGCCCGCCACCCCGCTCGGCACTCGCCGCGCCACGGTCGCCGGCGCGCTGCAAAATCTGCCAGTGTGGAATTTTCTCGAGTTGGCCCCAGACCAGCGTGTGGCGGGCCCGGCGATTGTGGAGAGCGACACGACGACGGTGCTGCTGCTGTCAGGTGATTCTTGCCGAGTTGATGCGCGAGGATGGCTGGAGGTGAAGGTAGAAAATCCAAGTAGCCAGCCTGCGCTTGATGGTTCGCTTCACACGAAGCGGTCTGCGGAGTAATGCTCCATATCGTTAACGAACGAGGAGAAAATGCCGCTATGGACGGCGCCACGTGGGCGAAGATGGCACAGGCAATCGAGCAGGCGCAGCAGCGTCCAAGGCCACGTCACACCGACCGAGGGCTGGAACCAGAGACAGAGCGAGTCTTTTTAGCACAACTAGACCAATTGGTGCAAAAGGCGCCCGACTTACTAAAGCAGATATTTCGTAATATTGCAGAAAAGAAATTAGAACCTGCCATAAAGCGTCAGTTGGATCTTTTAACAGGAGGCAGCTTCAGCTGGAAGCCAACAGATACGCCTTCGCCAGACAAGTGGTTCCTTTCTGCCATAAGCCAAATACGTGCACTTGATGTGCATCTTGCCCAGGGCCTCAGCGAAGGCCTCCGCCTACGCCCCGATCCACGCCATTGGGAGGTGCGTGAGCATGGTGCCTACGTCATCCCGCGCCGCCACAGGGGACTAGACGATAACCCTCCCAAAGCTGGCGAGCCCTATAGTCGCCGCGGCGTGCTGCACCACTGCATTCTGCCATTTGAGGTGAGCGGCCTGCGAGTCCGTCCGGTCCAGCTTCCGCCGGGACCAGGGGCAACGTGCCCTGGACGTTCCCGACTCAGGCTCGGGGCAGCACTGTTTCAGGGTGGCGAACTGGATACAAGGCTTGTGCAAGGTACTACATTGCAGCCCAAGCGCTTTGTAGCGGACACGTTCCGATGTCTAGACAAAGACGCAGAACTGCTGCAGCAAATAGCGGCGGCTTTTCAAGACCGGTGCTTCGCTGCCGTCTGGCCGGAGCTCACAATTGCGCCAGAATCACGGGCGTTCCTCTCGGAACAACTGGCGCTACGTGCCTTGGAATTGGGACCGAACTTTCCACTATGCCTCATAGTAGCCGGTTCTTGGCACGTGTGCGACCCCGTCAACGACGGCGAGCAGCCTATTTGGGTGAACGAGGCGCCGGTCTTCGACCGTCAGGGCCGATTGCTACTTCGATATCGAAAGATAAAGCCCTATTTCGATGTCAAGGAGGAAGGCGAAGAGGGCATTGCGAGCGGCACAGAACTGCCAGTTCTTGTTGCCGGTGGACTCGTTATTGGCTTTGCGATTTGTATGGACTTCTGCGACCTCGCGGCAGATCATCCGTTCGAACGTCTGCCGGTCGACTTGTTGCTGATCCCTTCAATGGGAAACCGGGCCACCCTGGAGGGGCATGCCAACAATGCGAAGCGTCAATTTGTTCGCACGAATACGACAGTTTTCGTCGTGCAGCAGGTCCTGCAAGGAAAGGGGACAGAAGCCGGTTACGTGCTCCATTCCGGCAGCGCCGCTGCCGGCAGGGGGCGCGCCCAAAGTAAGGGCTGGCAGACTTATCGCGGTAGAGCGCGCCGCTAGCGCTGAAGCGTCCTGAATCCGCTCACGATGAGAGCGCGGAGGTCATGTCACTTAAAATCAATAACTTTGCGAATTATCACGCAACCACATGTGAAACCACGATCCGGGTTGGACGTCGTCCTGAAGCGTTGTAAAACATCTAGGCTGTCATGGAGAGGCACATGCCGCCCGAAGCGCATCCTAGAGACGCCAGAGCCGAAACCGTGCCGGTTGAGGCCACGTTGAACGAGATCGCCCGAGGTGAGGCTTCTCCGGCCCAGGCGCGGGCAACCTTGGTCAGATTGCTGCGCCATCACACGCCGCATGTCCTTGAAGATATCTACTTGGCGCTGCGGGCATCGACTTGGCGCACCTTGGACCAGCGCCGCCGTGATGCGGAACTGCGCGACTGGTATGACATCGCCTCTTCTTGCGCGGCCGTGCTCAAGCGACGTGAACCGACGCTGGCGGCCAAGCTGGAGGTCCTGCATGAGTTGTTGGGTGAGTCGCTCGCCGCCGGCGCTGTTCAGGAATCCTCCCTGGTGCTCCGGCGCCAACACGTTGCGAAAGCAGTGTACTTCCTAGCACGACATGGTGACTGGGCGCCGCGTGCCGCGCTCGACCGACACCTAAAGCTGAGTCAGCCGAATCTCACACGCGTGCTGAACCTGATGAGCGGGGGCGGACTGATTGAGCGCCGGCCTGACGGTAAGGAAGCGCAGTTCCGTCTTACTCGCGCAGGTCTGGACGCGGCGCAACAACTAGCTAAGGAAGATGCAGCGCTGCCGAAGCTCGTATGCCGACCAATCATCAGGCAACCCGATCGTAGCCTTAGCGAGGTCGAGCAGGCCTTGGTAGCTGTGCTGCGCAGGTCCACCTCACGCAACGCTTCGAATACGAAGCAAGGGGTAAAACGTGCGTCGGGTTCCGCTGTGACCAGTCAGCGCAAAGGGTTGGTGGCACGGTCGGCGAGCTTCTATCGTGTACAGCCGAGCGATATGGTCGCGGGTGACGAACCATTTTCGGCGGATAAGCTGCGGGTGAGCGGCGGCCATGTTCCAGGCTTTCCCCTTCGTACACTTAGAAAGTGGGATACAAAGCGGGAGACTACACATGGCTAGACGCCCACCAGCGGCGGCGCTGCGAGTTCCGGTCGGGCATGCGTCCACAGAACAGTCTGTAGTCAGCCTGCCTGAACTGCCTACTGTGGAGTTGCACATCGACCAAGCGGATGAACTCAGCGTGATTTCTGGCGCGGCGGTTTCGTTCACCATCGGATTCGGCCGTTTGGAAACAACAGGTGCCTCGGTACTGATTCCGCGCATGAAACTCGTTTTTCGCGAGGGCGAGGAAGAGGGATATGAGAACGATGTCGAAGAGTCGGGTCTGGCAATGGAAATGGGACCGGCCTTTGCACGTACCTTAACCGCAGAAAACTTCGCCTTCGTGCTGATGCGCGTCGCCGCCGACTTCGCTAGCGCTTGCCAAGAGCTCTCCGCAGTGGCCCGAGGTGGTATTAAGGTCGAGCCGGCGCGGCTGTCCTACATACGCGCTTGCGTTGAGCAAGCCCGCCGACATTTAGAGGAGTGCTTAGCTACTCTTACTTTGCAATCCGACGCGAATGGACCGACAGGACGCGCGCGAAAAGGGGCTGCCCCTCCATTGGAGTGACGACTACGTGCGAGGAGATGGGCGCGCTTTGGGAAGTGCTGGAGCGGCACCGCAGGAAGTTACGGTGGCCCGCTTGGCGGCTGAACGGCACAAGCCTCCTCCAACCACCCCCGCGCCGCCGCATCCACGCGCGGCCCGACCTCCGCCAGCACTTGCGCGTGATACGCATCCACCGCAGCGCGCTCCGCCACGGTCAGCATCCCCACCTCGATCAGCGCGCGCTCGTACGGCGCCAGCGTCAGCACCTCGAACTCCAGGAACGGCTTCCGCTGTCCCGGAAGCTCCGCCGCTTCCCGCACCAGCAACAGGTTCTCGATGCGGATGCCGTAGGCGCCCGGCTCGTAGAACCCCGGCTCGTCCGACAGGATCATGCCCGCCTTCAGCGGCACCGGCTTCGCCGCGCGGCTGATGCCCGCCGGCCCCTCATGCACCGACAGGAAGCTGCCGATCCCGTGCCCCGTGCCGTGGTCGTAGTCGAGCCCGACCTCCCACAGCGCCCGCCGCGCCACCACGTCCAGGTGCGGCCCTGCCACGCCGGCCGGGAAGCGCGTCGCGGCCAGCGCCAGGTGGCCTTGCAGCACGCGCGTGTAGCGCGCCCGCAACTCGGCCGGCGGCGTGCCCGGCCCGGTCCAGAGCGTGCGCGTCACGTCCGTCGTGCCGTCGCGGTACTGCGCCCCGCTATCCACCAGCACGACCTCGTCGCGCCGGATCGGCCGGTCGGTCCCGGGCGTCGCGCGGTAATGCACGACGGCACCGTGCTCGCCGGCGCCGACGATCGCCGGGAAGCTCTCGCCCGCGAACAGCGCGCCCTCGCCGCGCAGCGCGAGCAGCTTCGCCGCGGCCGACATCTCCGTCAGCCCGCCCGCCGGCGCGGCCGTCGCGAACCAGGCGAGGAAGCGCACCAGCGCGGCCGCGTCGCGCCCATGCGCCGCGCGCGCGCCCGCCTGCTCGACCGGGTTCTTGCAGGCGCGCGGCAGCCGGCACGGATCATCGCCCGCCACCACCGTACCGCCCGTCGCGCGCAGCCGCCGCGCGACCCAGGCCGGCGTCACATCCGGGTCGAGCCGCACCTTCCTGCCGGCCAGCGCATCCAGCGCCGCGCCGAACTCCGCCGGCGGCCGCGTCGTCACCGCATTGCCGAGATGCGCCCGCGCCGCGCCATCCACCCGCGCGGGGTCGAGGAACAGCTCCACCCGCCCATCCGACAGCAGGGTCGCCTGCGCCAGCACCAGCGGCGTGTTCGCCAGGTCGTCGCCGCGCAGGTTCAGCAGCCACGCGACCGAATGCGGGTCCGCCAGCACCGCCGCATCCTCGCCCGCCGCGCGCAGCGCCGTCGCCGCGGCCTCGCGCTTCTCCGCCGCCTCCACCCCCGCGAAGCGGGTCGGATGCGGCACCGCCGGCCCGCCGGGCGGCGCCGGACGGCCGGTCCAGATCGAATCCACCAGGTTCGCGTCGAGCGGCACCAGCTCCGCCCCCGACGCCGCCATGCGCTCGACCGCGGCTTCCGTGTGCAGCCAGGGGTCGTAGCCGATCCGCGTGCCGGCCGGCTGCTCCCGCAGGAAGTCGGCCGGCGGCTGCTCGATCAGGTGCCGCAGCGTCCAGAGCGCGGGGTCCGTCTCGCGCTCCGCCTGCATCGTGTAGCGCCCGTCCACGAACAGGATCGCGCGGTCCCGCAGCACCAGCGCCAGCCCTGCGCTGCCCGTGAACCCGGTGAGCCAGGCCAGCCGCTCGGCCGAGGCCGGCACGTATTCCCCCAGGAACGCGTCGCCGCGCGGCACCAGCAGCCCGTCGAGCCGCATCCCGGCGGTCGCGGCGCGCAGCCTCGCGAGGCGATCGTGGAAATCCGTCACGACGAAACCTGACGAAGCTTAACATCCGGCACATAACTTGACTGGTCTCCATGCGTATAGCGCATATCTCCGCTGTGGCCTCTCTGCATCACCTGTGACCTTCGCGCGCCTATGTTCGGCCTGTAGCGCACGGACGAAGAGGGGCCACAGGGGCCCACCCGGACCGTGCCGGATGAGATGACCATGAACCCCCGCGACACCCAGGAACAGATCGGGCTGTTCCCCCTTCCCGCCGCCCCGAGCGCCGCCGAGCTCGACACCATCCGCGCCCAGGCCCTGGCCGCCCGCGACGCCGCCGTCGCCGCGATCCTCCGCCGCGCCGTCCTCGGCTTCGGCCGCGGCCTCCTCGCGGTCGGCCAGGCGCTGACGAGCTGGCCGCAGCGCCGCGCGGTGTACGAGAACCTGCGCACGCTGACGGACCGCGAGCTGGCCGACATCGGCCTCGCCCGCGGCGACATCGCCCGCGTCTTCGAGCCGGGCTTCCGCGTGCCGGCCCAGCGCCCCAACCCGGCCCTCGCCACGGCCCGCGCCCAGGCCGCCTGACGCACGGCCTGACGCACGGCCTGATCAGTCACTCCGCGGGGGCACGACTTCCCCCCAAGGCTCCCGCGGACGCACGGGGCCGGCGCCACCCCCCGGCGCCGGCCCCGTTGTTTTATGGGCCCGGACGACGCCCGCCCGCCCCTCACGCCGCGTCCAGCGGCACCACCCCCGCCGGCGGCACCCCGACGCGCCCGGATTCCAGCCGCTCCGCCGCCGACGCCACCGCCAGCTCCAGCCCCTCGCGGCCGTAGAACACGCCGCGGATCTGCGTCGTCGCCTGCAGCGCAGCCAGGAAGTCGTCGCACAACAGCGGGTCGGGCGGCGCGCCCTCCGCCCAGAAGCGGTCGAGCGATCCCTGATGCGCCAGCCCCGGCACGTCCCACACCGCGCGCCCCAGCGCCTTGACCGGCCGGCCGAGCATCAGCGCGCGGAGGCCCACCGTGCTGTTCACCGTGACCAGGCCCCGCGATCCCGCCAGCATCGCGTCCAGCACGCCGTGATGCGCCAGGTGCACGCGCCGCGCGACGCCCGCCGCCGACGCGATCGCGCCCACCCGCCGCCGCCACCGTTTCAGGCAGGGGTCGAGCGGATGCACCTTGACGATCAGGTGCCCGTCGGCCGGCGCATGCGCCGCGAAGGACCGCACCGCCTCGGTCACCGGCGTGTCCATGTCCGGGTAGCCGGAATAGGCGCGGACGGAGAAGTCGGTCTCCATCTGCATCGCGAAGACCCAGTACGCGTGGCCCGCCGCCAGCTCCATCGCGCGCGCGCCTTCCGCATGCTCGGCGCGGCGGCGCAGCAGGCGCAGCGCGATGCCGGCATAGGTCGCCAGCGGGTGATGCAGGTGATGGCTGCGGTAGTGCCGGAACGGCCAGGGCGCCATCGTCGCCAGGTGATACGCCACGTCCCATCGCGCCTGGCGCGGGAAGTCGTCGCGCATCCGCTCGGTCAGGTCGGCCGGCGGCAGGCCCTCGGCCAGCGCACGGATCGCCGCGGGCTCGCGCGGGAAGCGGCTGTCGCCGCCCATGCCGTCGCGCTCCAGCGTGATCCAGTCCGGCCGGAAATAGCCGAAATCCGTGACCGTCACCGCGACGCCGCGCGCCTCCGCCGCGGCGATCGCCGCGCGGTGGTAGTCGCGCTGCTCGCCCAGCAGCACGATGTCGGTGATGCCGTGCCGGTCGAGATGCGCCTCGACGAAGCGGCGCCACTCCTCCGGCCGGCCGAGGTAGTCCACGCAACGCCCCATGCCGCGTCGCCAGAACAGCCGGTCGCCGAGGTTCAGGTTGATCCGGTGCACCGCGTGCCCGCGCGCCGCGAGCCGCGCGCCGATGCGCGCGAAGAACGGGCTGACCGGGCCCTGCAGGAACAGGAAGCTCCGCTTCGGCAAGGGTTCCGGCACGTACAGCATGGCCATCCCGGCCATCGCAGAGAGGTGACCGGGGGTCAACCGGAAGGTGTCTTCGATGCGCCTCCGTTGCCTTGCCAGATCAGCATGATGTCGGCCGCGCGCACCAGCTTCACGCCGCGCCGCGCCGCGCCGCGCAGCGCCGCCGCATCAGGGAAGCCGCAATAGGGCAGCGGCTCCGGCAGCACGCCCCGCGCCGGGCCGTCCCCGAGTCGCGCCGCCACGTCGCGCAGCGTCTCCACCCCCGCCAGGTGCAGCAGCCGCGCCGCCGCGAGCGCGGAGATGCCGGGAGGCAGCGCCACCTCGCGCTGCGCCAGCACCTCCCCCGCGTCAATGCGCGGCACCAGGCGATGCACCGAGACGCCGGCCGCCGTGCCCTCCGCCAAAGTCCAGAAGGCCGGCACCGGCCCGCGATGCAGCGGCAGCAGCGACGGGTGCAGGTTGATCCCGCCGAGACGCGCGAGGGCAACCGTCTCCGGCGCCAGGATCTGGTCGAAATGCAGCGTCACGATCAGGTCCGGCCGCGCCGCGCGCAGCGCCGCGCGCGCCGCCGAGCCGTTCACGTCGCCCAGCACCAGGCGCGGCGCGCGCACGGCCCGCAACGCGCGCCCCGGCAGCCCGAAGCCCAGCGCGAGATACGGCAGGATCCGCGGCCCCGACCGCGCCAGGTGCCGCCGCAGCTGCCCGATCGCCCCGCCCGCCGCCGCCCGCCGCGGATCCGACAGGCCGAGCAGCACGACGTCCTGCCCCGCCGCGAAGCGGGTCACCGCCGCGTCGCTCATCACCGAGGGCAGCGTCAGCAGCGCGATGCGCATCTAGGCGGCGCGGTCGGCGCGCTCCACCTCCGCCAGCGCCGCCGCCGCCGCGCGGATGTCCGCCTCCTCGTGCTCCGCGCTCAGGAAGAAGCGCAGCCGCGCGGCACCCTCCGGCACCGCCGGGAAGATGATCGGCAGCGCGTTCACCCCGCGCTCCAGCAGCGCCGCCGAGACCCGCACCGCCCGCACCGAGCTCCCCAGCACCACCGGCACGATCCCGAGCCCCGCCGAGGCGCCGGTATCCAGCGCCGCAGCACGGCAGAGGTCGCGGAACAGCCGCGCATTCGCCTGCAACCTCGCCACCCGCCACGGCTCCGCGTGCAGCACGTCCAGCGCGGCCGCCGCCGAACCCGCCAGCGGCGGCGGCATCCCGACCGAATAGACGAAGCCCGGCGCGGTGTGGCGCAGCCAGTCCACCAGCTCCTCGCGCGCCGCCACGTAGCCGCCGCAGGCGCAGAGCGTCTTGGACAGCGTGCCCATCCAGATATCCACCTCGCGCGGGTCCACGCCGGCCGCCTCGAAGGCGCCGCGCCCGGTGGCGCCGATTACGCCCAGGCCATGCGCGTCGTCCACCATCAGCCAGGCCTCGTGCCGCCGCGCGAGCCGCACGAAGCCCGCGAGGTCCGGCACGTCGCCGTCCATGGAGTAGTGGCCCTCAATCACGATCAGCGCCCGCGCAGCGGCGCGACGCACGCCCGCCAGCTCGCGCTCCGCACTCGCCAGGTCGTTGTGCGCGAAGGGCACGCGCCGCGCGCCGGACAGCTTCGCGCCCTCGACGCAGGAATTGTGGATCGCGGCGTCGTGCAGGATCACGTCGCGCGGCCCCATCAGGTGCCCGATCAGCGTGACGTTGGTGGCGTGCCCGCTGACGAAGGCCAGCGCCGCCTCCGCCCCGTAATGCGCCGCGAGTTTCCGTTCGAGCACCCGATGCGCCGGCCGCTCCCCCGACACCAGCCGGGACGCGGAGGCCGAGATGCCGTGCCGCGCCATCGCCTCCGCCGCCGCCGCGTGCAGCCGGGGGTCGCCGTTCAGGCCGAGGTAGTCGTAGGAGCCGAAGTTCAGCACCTCGCGCCCGCCGATCACGCTGCGCGCCCCGGCGCGTCCCTCGTGCTCGCGGAAGAACGGGCTCTCGATGCCGAGCGCGTCCATCGCGTCGCGCACCAGCCCCCAATCCTTCAGGTTGCCGATGCTCCCGAAACCGCGCGGATCGCCCGCCGCCGCCGCGTCCTGTCCTTCCCGCCGCCGTGCCAGCCGCTGCACCAGCGCCAGCCGCGCCGTCGCCGACAACCCGAACGAACCCGTCATCCAGCTTCCCTCACATCTCCCTCCCCCCTCGCGGGGGAGGGCTGGGGAGGGGGGTTTGCGCCGCCTCGGCCACGACGCGCCCGGGCGCCGTCACCCCGCCGCCCGCGCCGCCCCCGGCTCGAAACTCTCCATCAGCACCGACACCACCGCCTCGCCTTCCGGCGCCACCACCGCATCCGCGATCTGCCGCGCCAGCGCCGCGACGGTCAACCTCTCAGACAGCCCGGCGACCGGCACCTGCCGCGCCAGCCGCGCCTCCAGCGCCCCGCGCAACTCCAGCGCGCCGAGGCTGTCCAGCCCGAGACCCGCCACCGCCGCCTCCGCACCCACCGCCTCGGGCGAGAGGCGCAGGATGCGCGCGATCTCCTCCCGCACCAGCCGCAGGATCGCCGCTTCAGCCTCGGCGCGCGGCAGCGCCGCCAATCGCGCGCGCAGGTCGCCCGGATCAACCGCGGCTTCGCCCCCGGCCAGCGCGGCCAGCATCGGCTCCGCCAGCACCGGCAGCCTGAGCCGCCCGACGCCGTCGAGCCGCGCGAGGATCGGCGCCGGATGCGCCTGGTCCAGCAGCGCCGGCAACGCCGCCAGCGCCGCCTCCGCCGTCATCGCCGAAACGCCCAGCCGGCGTTCCAGCGCCCCGGCCTTCGCGGCGTCGCCCGCCAGCATCCCGACATCGGCGATCGGCCCCCAGCAGACCGCCAGCGCCGGCCACCCCGCCGCCCGCCGCCGCCGCGCCAGCGCCTCCAGCGCCGCATTCGCCGCGACGTAGTTCGCCTGCCCCGGATTGCCGAAGGCCACCGTCGCCGAGCCGAACAGCAGGAACAGCGAGAGCGGGTCGTCTCCCGTCAGCCGGTCCAGGTTCTCGGCCGCGGCGAGCTTGGGCGCCAGCACGCGCCGGAAGCGCGCCGCGTCCATCGCCACCGCCGCGCCGTCATCCAGCACGCCCGCCGCATGCACCACGCCGCCGATCGGCCGGGTTGCACGGATCTTGGCGAGGGTCGCCGCCAGCGCCCCCGCATCCGCCGCGTCGCACGCATGCACCGCCGCCTGCGCGCCGAGCGCCGCCAGGTCCTGCAACGCCCCCGCATCCTCCGCGCCCCGTCGCCCGATCAGCGCGAGGTGCCGCACGCCCCGCCCCGCGAGCCACTTCGCGCAGGCCAGCCCGAAGCCCCGCGTCCCGCCGGTGACGACGACGACGCGGTCCCCCGACGCGACATCCACCCGCGCCCCGCCCGCCCGCACCGCCGGCGGCCGCACCACCAGCTTGCCGATATGCCCGGAGGCCTGCAGCGTCCGGAACGCCGCCTCCACGTCGGCGGCCTCGAAGACGGAGGGGGGCAGCGGCCGGAACGTCCCGTCGCGTAGCCGCTCCGCGATGGAGGCCAGCAGCCGCGCCGCCTGCGCCGGCCGCGCGCGCGGCAGCTCGTCCACGTCCACCGCGAAATACGTCGCATTGCGCCGCAGCGGCCGGAGCGGCGCGCGGCGGTTCTCTACGAAGTCGCGCTTGCCCAGCTCCACGAAACGCCCGAACGGCTTCACCAGCCCGAGGCTCCGCTCCATCGCCTCCCCCGCGAGGCTGTTCAGCACGACGTCCACGCCCTCCGGCCAGGCGCCGCGCAGCGCATCCGCGAAGCCGGGGTCGCGGCTGTCGAGCACCAGCTCCGCCCCCGCCGCGCGCAGGAAGGCGCGCTTCGCCGGCGTGCCCGCCGTCATCGCCACGCGCGCTCCGGCCGCGAGCGCGACCTGCAGCGCCGCCAGCCCCACGGCCCCCGCGCCGCCATGCACCAGCACCGTCTCGCCGGCCGCGATCCGGGCGCACTCCTCCAGCGCGTGCACCGCCGTCAGGAAGGCGACCGGCACCGTTGCCGCCGCCTCGAACCCGATGCCCTCCGGCAGCGGCGCGATCGCCTCCACCCGCGTCACCGCGCGCGCGGCGAGCGCCGCCGGCGCCACGCCGAACACCCGTGCCCCTGGCCGCAGCGCCACCCCTGGCCCCGCCGCCTCGACCGTCCCGGCGCATTCCATCCCGAGCGTCGGCCCCGCGAAGCCGGCCTCCAGAACCTCCTCCGGCAGCAGCCCCTGCGCCCACATCAGGTCCCGGAAGTTCAGCCCCGCCGCCTCGACCCGGATCGCGACCTCCCCCGGCCCCGGCGCGCGCGCCTCCGCCGCCTCCCAACCCAGCGAGCCGAGCCGCCCGGGCCGCGCCACCGCCAGCCGCAACGGCCCCGCCGGCGGCGGCGGCACGACGCCCGGCACCAGCCGCGGCACCAGCCGCCCGGACGCCGCCAGCGTCACCTCCGGCTCGTCCGTCCTGTCGAGTTCCGCCGCCAGCCGCCGCGCCGCGAGGTCGGGCGGCAGTTCCGGCGCCAGGTCGAGCCGGCGTGGCCGCAGCGCGGCCATCTCGTTCGCCAGCACGCGCATCAGCCCGAGCACCGCCGCGGCCTCCGGCACGTGCCGCCCCTCCTCCGGCTGCGCGCCGCCCGCGGTCACCACGGCGAAGGACGCCGCGCTCCCCGCCGCCGCATCCGCGAGCCGCACCGTCGCGGCCAGCGCCTCCGGCAGATCATCGGCGCCAGGAGAGAGCAGCGCGACCACCCGCGCCTCCCGCAGCGCCCGCGGCGCCGGCACCGCGCCGAGCGCCAGGCGCTCCACCGCGCCCGCGCGCCCGAGCCGCGCCGCCAGCGCCTCCGCCAACCGCGCGCTGCCCGCATCCGCCACGATCACCGTCCGCGGCGGGGCAGGGACCGCGGGCGCGGCCGGCGCCGGCGCCTCCGCCGCGACCAGCACCGCCGGCCAAGGCGCGCAGCGCAACGCCTCCGCCGCGGCGCCGCGATATCCCGCCTCGCCCAGGCGGTTGCTCCACAGCGCCGCGTCCGGCAGCGCGCCGCCATACGATCCGCCCGCCGGGTCCGGCCCCAGGCCCGTCCACCAGGCGGGATCGGCACCGCAGACGAAGGTCCAGACGCGGCCGGGCAGCGGCTCCGCCAGCAGCAGCGCCCCGCCCTCGGCCAGCGCCGGCCGCAGCGCCGCGCCGAGCGTCGTGCCCATGCGCAGCCGCGCCGCCGGCGCCACCCCGATCACCAGGTCCGCGATCGCCGGCGGCGGCAGGCCGGCGCGGGGATCCCAGACCACCGCCTCCGCGCCCGCGGGCACTGCGACCGCCGCCTCACCCGCGGCCACGTAGCGCAGCGGCCGCGCGACCCGCGCCAGCACGCGCCGCGCCAGCGCATCCCCCGTCGCGCCCACTTCCAGCACGCGCAGCGGCCGCGTCTCCGGCCAGGCCGCCGCGAAAGCCGCGACGCCCTCCGCCAGCGCCTCCGCCAGCCGCGCGAAGGCGCCGCCCGACGCCGGCGGCGGCGGGACGGCGCGACAGCGCCCCCGCAGCGCATCCGGCACCCTCTCCGCGGCCTCGGCGATCCAGGCGAGGTCGAGCGCGAGTTCGGGATGCTCCGCCAGCACGCTGCGCCAGATCTCGTCCGCCGGCGGCAGCGCGTTGTCGGGCAGCAGGCGGAAGGCGGGCGAGGCTGCCGCCGCCCCGTCCTCCACCAGCGCGAGCCGCAGGAACGCCAGGTAGGCCGAGGCTTCCGGCGCCGCGGCGAGCAGCGGCACCGCCTGCGCCGCCGCGGCGACATGCGCCTCCAGCAGCAGCGCGGCCTCGCCCATGTCCCTCGTCGCGAGCGCCGCCGCCACCGCGGGCGCCAACGGCGGCGCCGGCGGCGGGCCATCGGGGGCCGGCACCAGCTCGACCCGCGCCGCCGCATCGAGCGGATCGGCGGCGGCGAGCGGGATCCGCCCGAACACCGCGTCCTCGACCCGCGCCACCACCCGCCCCGCCGCGTCCCGCAGCACGATCCGCGCCGCCGCCGACCGCGCCCCGCGCCGCGTCAGCTCGATCTCCGCCGTCACCGCCGGCGCCGCCCCGACGCGCGCCACCAATCGCCCGACCTTCACCGGCACCAGACCGGTCCCGGGCGGCAACGCGGCGGGATCGAGCAGCGCGAACAGCCCCTGCAACGCGCCGTCGAGCCGGGCGGGGTGCAGGATGAACCGACTATCAGGAGGCGCAGCGTCCGGCCGGATCAGTCGCACCAGCGCGACCGATTCCCTCCCCCGCACTTGCGGGGGAGGGTTAGGGTGGGGGAGGTCGCTCTCGGACAGCTCGCGCCCTCCGGCGCTTCGCGCACCCCCCTCACCCCTCCCTCTCCCCCCGAAAGGGGGAGAGGGTGAAGAAATCTTCCCCACCCGCAACGCCACCACCGCCCCGAACGCCGGCCCGTAGTCCAAGCCCAGCGCCGCCGCCCGCCGCCGGATCGCCACCCCGTCCAACTCCGCCCCATCCACCGCGAGGGGCGCCGCCTCCAACGCTGCCCCCACCCCCGCGCGCAGCTCCCCCTCCGCGTGCGTCGTCCACCCCGCCTCGACCAGCCTCACCCGGCTCTCCAGCCGGAACGCCCCCCCCGCCTCCAGCGAACAGCGCACCTCCCGCGCCCGCGCCTCTTCCAGCATCATCGGCCGGAGGATGCGCAACTCCGCCACCTCAATCGCCGGCGCCTCCGGCCAGCGCGCCCGCCCGGCCGCCAGCGCCATCTCCAGCATCGCCGCCGCCGGCAGCACCGCATCCCCGCCCAGCCGGTGATCGCCGAGCCACGGCTCGATCGCCGTATCCAGCACGTGCGTCCACACCCCCGGCTCCGCCCCGCGCCGGAAGCCGAGCAGCGGATGCTCCTCCTCCGGATCCACCAGCCGCGCCGTCTCGACGGTCACCGGCAAGGCGTGCCGCACGCGGTCGAAGGGCGTCGGCGGGAGCCGCCGTTCCGCCGGCCCCGCGAAGGCCGGCCCGCCGCGCGGATCGGCGCCCGCGAGGCAGGCGCGGTCGGCGATCGCCGTGAACGGGTCGCCCCCCGCCGGATCGCGCCGCGACAGCCCCGCCAGTACCGCCGCCTCCACCCCCGCCGCCCGGCAGGTCTCGCGGAGGTAGGATTGCAGCACCGGGTTCGGCCCGATTTCCAGGAACAGCCGCGCGCCGTGGGCCACCGCCGCGCGGATCGCCGCCTCGAAGCGCACGGGGTCGCGCAGGTTGCGCCACCAGTACGCCGCCCCCGCCTCGCCGGCCGCCAGCGCCTCGCCCGTCACGGTCGAGAGCATCGGCACATCCGGCGCCGACCCGCGCAGCCCGACCAGGTCGGCCAGCAGCGCCTCCCGCACCGGGTCCATCGCCGCGCTGTGGAAGGCGTAGTCGAGGTCGAGCGGCACGAAGGCCAGCCGCCGCGCTTCCGCCGCCGCGCACACCGCCTCCAGCCCGGCCTCCGGGCCGGCCAGCGTCAGCGCGCCCGGCGCGTTGTACGCCGCGATCTCGACGCCCGTCCCGCCGAGGATCGCCGCCGCCTCCTCCGCCGTCGCGTTCAGCGCCGCCATCCGCCCCGCGCCGCGCCGCGCCCCCTGGTGCCGGCTGCGCGCCACCACCAGCCGCGCCGCGGCCTCGAGGCTCAGCAGCCCCGCCGCATGCGCCGCTGCGACCTCTCCCACCGAGTGGCCCACGACCATCGCCGGCCGCAGCCCCTGCGCCGCCAGCGGCGCCAGCATCGCCGCCTGCACGGCGAAGAGGAGCGGCTGCGCCACCTCCGTCGCCGACAGCTCCTCCGCCGTCACGCCCGCCGCGAGCCGCGCCCGCGGCGACCAGCCGAGCAGCGGCGCCAGCGCCCGGTCCACCCGCCGCATCGCCCGCGCGAACGCCCTGGAGTGCCGCAGCGCCTCCCGCGCCATACCCGCGAATTGCGCGCCGTTCCCGCTGAACACGAAGCACAGCGCGCCCGACACCGCCGGCCCCGTCGCCGCGATCTCCTCCCCACCGCGCCTCAGCAGCCGATGCGGATGCAGGTCCCGGTAGCGCGCGACGCCACGGGCCGCCGCCGCCGAAGCCATATCGGGCCGCGCCCGCCAGTCTCGCGCCAACTCCGCCAGCGCCGCCTGCGACCGCGCCGACAGCAGAAGCGGCACGTCCCCCTCCCCCCTCGCGGGGGAGGGCCGGGGTGGGGGGCCCACCGGCGCCCCCCCCAGCATCACGCAAGCATTCGTCCCCCCGAACCCGAAGGAATTCACCCCCACCACCGCGTCCGGCACATCCCCCAGCTCTTCGCGCACGCCCGGCACGCGGATGTTCAGCTCGCCGAAATCAATGTCGGGGTTCGGACACACCTGGTGCAGCGTCGCCGGCACCACCCGGCGCTCCAGCACCAGCATCGCCTTCAGCAGCCCCGCCATGCCGGACGCCGGCTCCAGGTGCCCGACATTCGTCTTCGCCGATCCCACCGGCAGCGGCGCCGACCGCCCCCGCGCGGCCTGCCCGATCGCCCACGCCTCGATCGGGTCGCCGGCCCGGGTGCCCGTCCCATGCGCCTCGAAATAGGCCAGCCGCTCCGCGCCCGCCCCCGCCTCCGCCATCACCCGGCCGATGAGGGCGGCCTGCGCCTCCCGGTTCGGCAGCGAGAGACCGATGGTCCGCCCCGCGCTGTTCACCCCGGTCGCCAGGATCACGCCGCGCACCGCATCCCCGTCGCGCCGCGCATCGTCGAGCCGCTTCAGCACCACGGCCCCCGCGCCCTCCGCGCGGACATAGCCGTCCGCCGCCGCGTCGAAGGCGCGGCATCGCCCGCTCGGCGAGAGCATCCCGGCGCGCGAGAAGCCGATGAAGGCATAGGGCGAGAGCAGCATCTGCACCCCCGCCGCGATCGCCGACGCCACGCGCCCTTCCGCCAGCGCCCGGCACGCCGCATCCAGCGCGACGAGCGAGGAGGAGCAGGCGGTGTCAATCGTCTGCGCCGCCCCGCGCAGGTCGAACACGTTGGTCAGCCGGTTCGCCAGGATCGAGAGCGCGACCCCCGTCATGAAGTAGCGGTCCGCCCCCGCCGGGTCCGCCAGCCGCAGCTCCGCGTAATCCGTGGACGACCCGCCGACGAAGACGCCGACCTCGCGGCCCGCGATCGCCGAAGGCCGCCACCCCGCATCCTCGATCGCGTGCAGCGCGACTTCCAGCAGGACGCGCTGCTGCGGGTCCATCTCCGCCGCCTCGCGCGGCGAGAGGCCGAAGGCCGCCGCGTCGAAGCCCAGCGCGTCGCCGATGTGCCCGGCCGCGAAGGTGTGGCTGCGCCCCGGCTCGCCCTGCCGCGGATGGAAGAAGGCGGCGTGCGCGAAGCGGTCCGCCGGGAGCGTCGAGACGGCATCCGTGCCGCTCTCCAGCAGGCGCCAATAGGCGTCGAGGTCCGGCGCCCCGGGCAGCCGGCAGGCGGCGCCGACGATGGCGACCGGCACGCCGGCCGCCGGGCGCGCACGATCGCGTCGCGGCACGCTGGCGCCTACCGGGCCGCCAGTGAAAGCCCTCTCCCCCACTTATGGGTGAGGGGGGCGGACAGGACGGAAAACGCGTTCAACACCTTGCACGTCCCTCTCACCCCGCAGCAGCAATGGCTGCTGCGCTCTCCCCCCATAGCACCTGCCGGCGCAAGTCTTGATCCGTACCCTGTCGCCCCCGCGCAAGCGGGGGCCCACCTTCCCGCCGTCCCGACACGCGGCGCGGTGGGTTCCCGCCGTCGCGGGAACGACAGGAAGTGGATCAGGAGTTGCGCCGTTCGGGATTTTCGCGACGCTTCACGTCGCCGCCCCATCACGCCCGAGCGCAAACGCCGGCTCCCGCACCGGCGGCGCCGGCAGCCGCGGCACGCCGGGCCGCGGGACGACGCGGTCGAGCAACCGGTCCACCGCCGCGAAATGCGCGTCCCACCGTGGCGCCGCCCAGGCCGGCAGGCGGCCGAGCTGGGCACGCCGCGCCGCGCTGTCCGGCCGCGCATAGTCCAGCGCCGCCGCGCGCCAGGCCGCGCCGTCCAGCGGATCAAGATAGTCCGGCACCGCCCCGCCGACCTCGCGCAGCGCCGGCAGGTCCGACGCCACCGCCGGCACGCCGAGCGCCAGCGCCTCGGCCAGCGGCAGCCCGAACCCCTCCGCGAAGGAGGGGAACAGCAGCGCCCGCGCCCCGCGCAGCAGGGAGGCGACCTCCCGGTCCGGCAGCGCGCCGGTCTCGCGCACCAGCCCGTCAATCGCCGCGCAGCGCTCGAGCATGTCGAGCACGTTCTCGTTCTCCCACCCGCGCCGCCCGACGACGACCAGCCGCGGCGCATTCGCCCCGAGCTTCTCCGCGAATTGCCGCCAGAGGTTCAGCAGCAGCAGGTGGTTCTTGCGCGGCTCAATCGTGCCGAGCGCGACGAAATAGGGCCGCAGCGCCACCGGCGGCTGCGGCACCTCCGGCGGCGTGACGCCGAGCGGCGCCACGGTGATCGGCGTGTCGCACCCGCGCAGCCAGGGCTTCAGCTCCGCCCCCGTCGCGGCGGAGTTCACCACGATCGCATCCGCCAGCGACGCGGTGGTCAGGATGCGCTGGCGGTGCTTGTCGGCATGGCCGGCACGGGCGAATTCGGGGTGCTGCAGCGGGATCAGGTCATGGATCAGCGGCACGAAGCGGCAGCCATGCCGACGCAGCGCCGCGATGCGCGCCGGGCGTTCCAGCGCGCGGTGCGAGACCAGCAGGAAGATCTTGGGCCCGGCCCGGCGAAGCACCTCGGCCAGCGCGCTGCGGCCGAATGGCAGCGCCAGCCTGGCGCGCCGCGCGGCCGCCGCGGCGCTCCGCCCGCCGGCCAGCCACGCCTCCTCCAGCGCCGCGACGAGCTCGGCGACCACGCCCCGCGGCAGCGCGGAGAACCCGATCAGCGGCAGTTCCGCTATGAAGGTGCAGTTCGCCGCGGGCTCCGACGACCACCGGCGCGCATAGGCGAGTTCCACCCGGTCTATGCCGGTCGGCGCGGCGCGGTTCGCGACGGCCAGCAACCGGGAGATATCGAGGACGACGTGCAACCTATCCCCCGCAAGCTCGTCGGACCGCAGACAATCACGCCGTCCGCCGCCGCGGGCCGCCCCCGCGCCCGCAACCGCACCCGCGTGACCGGCAAGGCAGATGACGCCGCCGTGACGGCGACCTCCTATGCGGCCGCGACAGAAAGTTGTTCAACCACCAACAACGCGATCCTGATCTGCCGTGATAACTGCGGTTGCAGCTTTCGCGGGCAACACCGGCATACTACGCAACCTTCAGTCGCCGATCAATCGCCCTCGGGCAGAATCACGTTCGTCCGCAACCCCAGCACCAGCACGTCGCGCATCGTCTCCGCGCTCTTCCGCCGGATGTCCGCCCAGGCCTCCGGCGTGTGGAAGGCGCTGTGCGGCGTGACGATCAGCCGGCCCGTCAGCCAGGGCTCCCGCCGCCGGTAGGCCGCGAGCAGCGCCGGCACCGGCTCGACCGGCGGCTCGACCGCCAGCACGTCAAGTCCCGCCCCCGCCAGGTGCCCCGACCGCAGCGCCGCTTCCAGCGCGTCGAGGTCGAGGCTGGTGCCCCGCGCCGTGTTCACCACCACCGCGTCCCGCGGCAGCAGCGCGAGCTGTTCGGCGCCGATCAACCCGCGCGTCCCGCGCGTGTCCGGCACGTGGATCGAGAGCACGTCGGCCGCGCGCAGCAGCTCCTCCAGCGTGCGCGCCCGCCCGATGCCGAGCGCGCGGTCCACGCCGTTCGGCAAGTACGGGTCGAAGAACCGCACCTCGAAGCCCAGCGCCTTCGCGCGCAGCGCCGCCGCGGTCCCGATGCGCCCGAGACCGACCACGCCGAACACCTGCGCGCCGAGCCGGCGGACCAGCGGGTGGTCCAGGTAGCGCCACGCGGCGGGCGTCTCGCCGCGCTGCAGGTCGTGGTGCAGCGCGATGCCCCGCCGCAGCGCGAGCGTCAGCGCGATGGCGTGGTCCGCAACCTCCATCGTGCCGTAATCCGGCACGTTGCACACGGTGATGCCCCGCGCGGCGCAGGCCGCCCGGTCCAGCCGGTCATAGCCGACGCCCATGCGCACCGCGACCTTCAGACGGGGAAACCGCGCCACATCCGCCGCGCGCAGCCAGTGCCGGAACACCAGCAGCCCATCCACCCGCGCGCAGAGTTCGTCGGGCAGCGCGTCCAGCGAGCCGGCATGCGGCGCCCCGCCATGGATCACCTCGACCGACGGCCCGAGCACCTCCTGCTCCAGCGCCGTATCCGCGTACATGCCTTCCGGCTCGAGCACGACCAACCGCGTCACGGAGATCTCCTGGCATCTCCCTCCCCCGCACTTGCGGGGGAGGGCCGGGGTGGGGGAGGGGACCGGGAAGTTCGTGGGGGAGCGAACAGGGAAGGTCCGGAAATCCCTACTTCTTCCACCACCCGCGCTTCCGCGGCAGCTCCGACCCCGCCTCCGCGCCCAGCACGATCGGCGCCACCTTCTGCCCGACCTCCGGCTCCACGACGGCCGGCGTCACCGGCCCCGGGGGCACCACCGCGGGGACCATCGCCGACTCCATCGCCGGCTCCATCGGAGGCTCCGCGACCGGCGCGGCCACCACCTCGACCGGCGCCGGCTCCGCCGCCGCGACCACATCCGCCAGCGGCGGCACGACCGTCTCGGCCGGCGCCTCCGCCGCGACCGTGGCCGGACGGCGCGGGCGCGCCGCGCGTTCCGCCGCCTGCTGCTCCGCCGCTTCCATGGCCATCAGGATCTCGTCCATCTGGCCGGCGAAGGGATCGGCCGGCGTCGGCGCGCGCCGCATCGCGGGCTGCACCGGCGGCTGGGGCACCACCGCGGCGGGCGGCGGAGACGCCACCACCGGAGCGGGCGCAGGTGCCGGCGCCTCGCCGGCCTCCGGCGCGCCCTCGCCCTCCCCGCGCCGCCGCCGCCCGCCGCGGCGCCCGCGACGGCGCCGGGGAGCATCGTCCCCCTCCGCCGCGTCCGCCTCCGGCTCGGCATCGCCCTCGCGGCGGGCGCTCTCCTCCGGCGCGCCGTCCACGGGCGGCACCGCTTCAACCTCCTCGCCCTCCTCCTCGGAGTCCTCGGCGGCCGCGTCGGCCGGCATCGCCTCGCCACCCTCGCGGCGGCCGCGCCGCCGGCGACGGCGCGGGCGCCGTCCATCCCCGCGCACCTCGGCCTCCGCCGGCGCCTCGCGGCGCGGCGCGGCCGCGGCATCGGCCTGCGCCTCCGCTTCGCCCTCCGCCTCCTCTGGCTCCTCCACCGGCGCGCGCTCTGCCGGTTCCGGGGCGTAATCCATCCGCAGCGCGGCCGGCCGCTCAGCCACCGCGTCCGGGTTCTGCGCCCGCGTGCGCTCGATGCGCAGCGCCGGCGGGATCAGGCTGTCATCGGCCTGGAACAGCACGGCCATGCCGAACCGCTCCTCGATGCTCGCCAGCCGCTCGCGCTTGCGGTTCAGCAGCCAGAAGGCCAGCGGCGTCGCGACATGCACGACGATCTCCGCCGCGCGCCGCTTGGCGCCCTCCTCCTCGATCGCCCGCAGCACGGCCAGGCCGCTGCTCTCCACGCTCCGCACCAGCCCGCGGCCCTGGCACTGCGCGCAGGTGACGAAGGCGTGCTCCACCAGCGAGGGCCGCAGCCGCTGCCGCGACATCTCCAGCAGCCCGAAATGGCTGATCCGCCCGACCTGGATGCGCGCGCGGTCCAGCTTCAGCGCCTCCTTCAGCCGGCGCTCCACCATCCCGTCATGCTTGGCCGACTCCATGTCAATGAAGTCAATGACGATCAGCCCCGCCAGGTCGCGCAGCCGCAGCTGCCGCGCGATCTCGTCGGCGGCCTCAAGGTTCGTGCGCAGCGCCGTGTCCTCGATGTGCCGGTCGCGCGTCGCACGGCCCGAGTTCACGTCAATCGCGACCAGCGCCTCGGTCTGGTTGATCACGATGTAGCCGCCCGACCGCAGCTGCACCGTCGGGTTGTGCATCCCCTCGAGCTGCCCATCCACGCCGTGCCGCGCGAACAGCGGCACGCCGTCGCGCGCGATCCGCACCTTGTTCGCATGCGCCGGCATCAGCATGCGCATGAACTCGCGCGCGTCCTGGTAGGCGTCCTCGCCATCCACCAGCACTTCCTCGACGTCCTTGCCGTAGGTGTCGCGGATGGACCGCTTGATGAGGTCCGCTTCCTCGTAGATCAGCGCCGGCGCGGTGGATGCGAAGGTGCGCTCGCGGATGTTGTCCCACAGGCGCAGCAGGTATTCGCAGTCCTTGCGGATTTCCGGCTTCGGCCGCTGCGCGCCGGCGGTGCGCACGATCAGGCTCATCCCGTCCGGCAGGGAGAGCTCGTCAATCACCTCCCGCAGCCGCCGGCGGTCCGCCGCCGAGGTGATCTTGCGGGACACGCCGCCGCCGCGCGGCGAGTTCGGCATCAGCACGCTGAACCGGCCGGCGAGCGAGATGTAGGTGGTCAGCGCCGCGCCCTTCGTGCCGCGCTCCTCCTTCACCACCTGGATCAGCATGATCTGGCGGCGCTTGATGACCTCCTGGATCTTGTAGTGGCGGAGGAATTTCGGCGGGAAGCGGCGCTCCCGCTCGTAATCCTCGGTGGAGCCGCCGACCGTCTCGGGCGGCAGCGCCGGCTCCCCGTTCTCGCCGTCCGGCGCCTCGGAGGCGGCTTCGCCCGGCAGGTGGTCCTCGCCATTCGGCAGCGGCGCCGCGACGGGCTCCGCGGAGGGCACGCCCTCGGGGGGCATCGCGGCGTCAGCCGCGTCCCTTCGCCGCGCGGCGTCAGCCGCGTCCCTTCGCCGCGCGGCGTCAGCCGCGTCTTCGTGTCGCTTGGCGTCAGCCGCGTCTTCGTGTCGCTTGGCGTCAGCCGCGTCCTCATGTCCCCCGGCCGCGTCCTCGCGTCCCTTGGCCTCGGCCGCATGCTCCGGGATCGGAACGCCCTCATGCGGCACCGCCGCCTCCGCCGCCTGGGCCTCCAGCGTGACGATGCGCGCGGCCGGCTCCTCCGCGCCGTCATCCGCCGGCTCGTCCGCCGGCGCGGTGTCGGCCGCCGCCGGCAGCACCTCGCCGTCCGGCGCGGCGCCCGCGCCGTCGGGCGCGCCATCATCGGCCGCCGCGCTCTCCAGCGCGTCGGCCAGCGCCGCGTCGTTGCCGCGCGCCGCATCCTCCGCCTCCTCGCGCCGGCGGTCCTCCTCCGCCTCGGCGCGCTGCATGGCGAGCAGCCGCTGACGGTCGGCGACGGGGATCTGGTAGTAGTCGGGATGGATCTCGCCGAAGGCGAGGAAGCCGTGCCGGTTGCCGCCGTACTCGACGAAGGCGGCCTGCAGGCTCGGCTCCACCCGCACGACGCGGGCGAGGTAGATGTTGCCCTTCAGGGGCAGGCGGTTCGCACTCTCGATGTCGAAGGCTTCGAGGCGGTTGCCGTCCAGCACCGCCACCCGTGTCTCCTCGGGGTGGGATGCGTCAATCAGCATGCGCTTGGTCATGGAAGGAATGGCTCCACGCCGCGGCGCGTCGCGCGCCCGCGGCTGGGGTGGAAGGGGGCCGGGAGGCGGTGCGGCCAAGGGGATGGCATCCGCGACGACATCTGCGATGGCATCGCGGCGCGCTCCTCTCCTCTCGGCGGGCCGGCCTGACGGCGCGGCCCGGGTGGGGTCTGTGGACCGGGCGGGGGCGGGATGGCCCGCACCGCCGGGTCCGGCGGGTGCGCCTCGCGATGCCCCTCTGCCCTCCGGGCGGCGTCCGTCCGCAACGGGACGGGAACGCCGATCGCAGGCGCGGTCGGGCGGGCGGCGACGCGCGGGACACGGGTCCCGCAGCGGCAGGAGCTTCCTCGCGGCACCTGGCGAAGCACGGAACCGGGCAAGCCTGCCCATCCCATGCCAGGACTGAAGCCGCCTTCCACCGGGCGCCGCGGGTCGCGGTCGGGAACGATGGAGGGGCGGCCACGCGAAAGGGGACGACCCTGCCGACGGCGTCGCTGCCGGGGCGATGCACCATAGTTGCGTCGCCCGGCCGCCACAATAGCGTCCCTGGAGCGTCCCTGGAGCGTCCCTGGCTCCCCGCAGGATCGGTTCACCTCCGAACGCAACGACTTCTGGCAAGTACCGGGTCGGACGTGATATTCCGACGGAAGTCGGGCTGCGGGGGCCGCCCGCGCAGGGGAATGCTCGAAACAGATGCTCCGCCGCCGCGGACTGGCCGCCCTGGCACTCGCCTTCGCCGCACTCCCGCCGCCCACGCAGGCGGCCGAGCGCCGCCCCGCCACCCGCGCCGCGCCGCCGCGCCCCCTCGTCGTGCTCGACCCCGGCCATGGCGGCCGCGATCCCGGCGCCATCGGCCGCCGCGGCACGCACGAGAAGGCGATCGTCCTCGCCGCCGCCACCGAACTTCGCCGCGTGCTCGAAGCCTCCGGCCGCTGCCGCGTCGCGATGACGCGCACTGCCGACCGCTTCATCCCCCTCGCCGGCCGCGTGGACTTCGCCCGCACGCGGAACGCCGCCCTCTTCGTCTCGCTGCACGCCGACAGCGCCCCGGGCGCGCGCGGCGCCAGCGTCTATACGCTCGGCGAGGGCTCCGACGCGCTCTCCACCGCGCTCGCCCGGCGCGAGAACCTCGCCGACCGCGCCGGCGGGCTGCGCATGCCGTCGGTGTCGCCCGAGGTGCAGGCGATCCTCCTCTCGCTCATGCGCGCCGAGACCCGCGCCGGCAGCGCCCGCGCGGCCCGACTGCTCGTCGAGGAACTGGGCGAGGACGTGCCGTTGCTGCCCCACACCCACCGCCAGGCCGGCTTCGTCGTGCTGAAGGCGCCCGAGATCCCCTCGGTGCTCGTGGAGATGGGCTTCCTCTCGCATCCCCTCGACGAAGCCGCGCTCCGCCGCCCCGACCACCGCGCGAAGGTCGCCCGCGCCATCTCCCGCGCCATCCTCGCCTGGCTCGCCCGCGCCCCCGACGCGTCCTCCTCCCTCTCCCCCCGACAGGTGGAGAGGGCGGGGTGAGGCCGGCTTCGGGCGCCGCAGCAGTTTCCTGTCAGCCCGCAAACAACCAGCCGCAACCGATCTGCCCGCAGAACGTCACTGCCTCGCGGGGCCGGCATGTGTGCCCGCGCGATCCCTGGTGTAAGGAGGGGCGATGAGCACCCCCGAGCTTCGCGCCGAGGGCCGGATGGTCAACGACCCGCCGGCAATTCCCCCTGCAAATCCCCTTGCCTCGGCGCCCAAGCGGCCGCGCAGGCGCCGCCGCAGCTCCTTCCTCGGCCTCGTCGTCAAGACCGGCCTCGTGCTGGGCGTCACCGGCGCGCTCGCCGTCGGGGGCGCGGGCTACGCGCTCTACCGCTCCGCCGCCGCCGACCTGCCCGACTACTCCTGGCTCGCCGACTACCAGCCGCCGCAGATGAGCCGCATCTACGCGGCCGACAGCCGCCTGATGGCCGAACTCGCCCAGGAACGCCGCGTCTTCGTGCCCGTCGAGGCCATCCCAACCCGCCTCCAGCAGGCCTTCGTCTCCGCCGAGGACCAGAACTTCTGGACGCATCCTGGCGTGGACCCCGTCGCCATCGCCCGCGCCGTCATGGTGAACGTCGAATCGCTCGGCTCCGGCCGCCGCCCGATCGGCGCCTCCACCATCACCCAGCAGGTCGCCAAGAACATGCTGGTCGGCGCCGACCGCACCATGACGCGCAAGGTGCGGGAGGCGATCCTCGCCTGGCGCATCGAGAGCACGATGCCCAAGGCCCGCATCCTCGAGATCTACCTGAACGAGATCTTCCTCGGCCAGCAGGCCTACGGCGTCGCCGCCGCCGCGCAGGGCTACTTCAACAAGTCGCTCGACGAACTCTCGCTCGCCGAGATGGCCTTCCTCGCCGCGCTGCCGAAGGCGCCGAACAACTACAACCCCGTCCGCTTCCCCGAAGCCGCCAAGGCCCGCCGCGACTGGGTGCTCGGCCGCATGGCGGACGATGGGCACATCACCCCGGCCGAAGCCGAGGCCGCCCGCGCCGAACCCATCATCCCCCGCCCCACGCGGCGCCCGGAGACCGTGCTCGTCGGCAGCCACTTCTCGGAAGAGGTGCGGCGCGAACTCGTCTCCCGCTTCGGAGCCGACCAGACGACGATGGGCGGCCTCGTCGTCCGCACCTCGCTCGAACCGGCGCTCCAGGCGGAGACCGAACGCGCGCTGCGCCGCGGCCTGCTCGACTACGACCGCCGCCGCGGCGGCTGGCGCGGCCCGGTGGAGCGGGTCTCCGCCTCCCAGACCGAATGGCTGCCCGCGCTCGCCGCGGTCGCCCGCCCGCCGGGGATGCTGCCGGAATGGCGCCTCGCCGTCGCCCTCGAGGTCCGCGACCGAGAGGCACGCATGGCGTGGGTGGAAAGGCCGGACGCCCGCACCGCGCCGCAGCCCCGCACCGCGATGCTGCCCATCGAGGAACTCGGCTGGGCGCGCCCCGTCCGCGACGGCCGCCAGGGCCCCGCGCCGCGCCGGGTGGGGGAGGTGCTGGCCCCCGGCGACGTGGTGATGGTGGAGATTCTCCCCGGGACCCCCGCGCAGGGCCGCGCCCCCGCGCGCCCCGAACGCCTGACGCTCCGCCAGGTGCCGGAGGTGGAAGGCGCGATCGTCGCGCTCGACCCCAACAACGGCCGCGTGCTGGCGATGGCCGGCGGCTGGTCCTTCGACCGCTCCTGGTACAACCGCGCGACGCAGGCGATGCGCCAGCCCGGCTCCTCCTTCAAGCCCTTCGTCTATCTCCCCGCGCTCGAAGCCGGCATCCCGCCCAACCAGCTCCTGCTCGACGCCCCGGTGGAGGTGATGACGCCGCAGGGCCTCTGGCGCCCCGGCAACTACAGCGGGGATCCGCGCGGCTGGGTGACGATGCGCAGCGCGATGGAGCAGTCGCTGAACCTCGTCACCATCCGCCTGGCGCAGCAGATCGGGATGGCCGCGGTCTCCGACACCGCCAACCGCTTCGGCGTGATCGCGAACATGCCGCGCTTCCTCGCCAACTCCCTCGGCGCGGGAGAGACGACGGTGCTGCGCCAGGCCGCCGCCTATGCGGGCTTCGTGAACGGCGGCCGCCAGGTGACGCCCACGCTGATTGACACCGTGCAGGACCGCCACGGCCGCCTCGTCTGGCGCACCGACCTCCGCCGCTGCGAGGGCTGCGAGGCCGCGGACCTCTCCACCCCGCCGACCCTGACGGAGGAGAGGCGCCAGATCGCCAACCCCGTCGCCGCCTTCCAGATGGTCAGCCTGCTGCAAGGCGCCGTGCAGCGCGGCACCGGCAGCCGCGCCGGCGCCGGCCTCAACCGCCCCGTCGCCGGCAAGACCGGCACCTCGAACGACTACGTGGACAACTGGTTCGTCGGCTTCACCCCGGACCTGGTGGTCGCCGTCTGGGTCGGCTTCGACGAGCCGCGCTCGCTGGGCAACGGCGAGACCGGCGGCCAGAACGCCGCGCCGATCTTCCGCGACGTGATGGCCGCGGCCCTCCAGGGCAGCCCGCCCGTGCCCTTCCGCGCGCCGCCCGGCACGGCGCTGGTGCGCATGCAGCTCCCCGGCGGCGGCGCCATCCTCGAAGCCTTCCACCCGGGAACCGAGACCAGCGCCCGCCCGCCCTCCGACCCCTTCGGCGGCGGTGCCGGCGCCACCGGTGCCGCAGCCAGCCTCGACAGTGGATTGGGGGGGCTGTACTAGCCCGCCCCCCATGCGCGCCGACGCCGAGAGCCTGAAAACCGAGATCGCGGAGAGCGTCGCCCTCCTCCGCCGCCACCTCGACTGGGACGCCGCCACCGTGCGCCTGGCCGAGCTGAACGCCCGCGCCGAGGACCCGGACCTCTGGACCAAGGCCGACGCCGCGCAGGCCGTGATGCGCGAACGCAACCGCCTCGCCGCCCAGGTGGAGGGCGTGCAGCGGATGGAGAAGGACGTCGCCGACGCGCTCGACCTCATCGAGCTCGCCGAAGCCGAGGGCGACGCCGCCACCGCCGACGCTGCGGTCGCCGACCTGAAGGCCCTCGCCGCCGAGGCCAAGCGCCGGGAGATCGAGAGCCTGCTGTCCGGCGAGGCCGACGCGAACGACTGCTACGTCGAGGTGAACTCCGGCGCCGGCGGCACCGAGGCGCAGGACTGGGCCGAGATGCTGCTGCGCATGTACACCCGCTGGGCCGAGGCGCATGGCTACAAGGTGAACATGACCGAGCAGTCGGAAGGCGAGCAGGCCGGCATCAAATCCGCCACCATCCAGGTCAGCGGCCCCAACGCCTATGGCTGGCTCAAGACCGAGTCGGGCGTCCACCGCCTGGTCCGCATCAGCCCCTTCGACGCCGCCGCCCGCCGCCAGACGAGCTTCGCGAGCGTCTATAGCTACCCGGTGATTGACGACCGCATCGAGATCGAGATCAACCCCGCCGACCTCAAGACCGACACCTTCCGCGCGAGCGGCGCCGGCGGCCAGCACGTCAACAAGACGGAATCGGGCGTCCGCTTCACCCACATCCCTACCGGCATCGTCGCGGCCTCCACCCAGGACCGCAGCCAGCACCGCAACCGCGCCATCGCGATGGAGATGCTGCGCGCCCGCCTCTACGAGCTGGAACTGCGCAAGCGCGAGGCGATCAACGCCGCCACCGAGGCCGGCAAGACCGACATCGGCTGGGGACACCAGATCCGCAGCTACGTCCTGCAGCCCTACCAGATGGTGAAGGACCTCCGCACCGGCGTGGAGAAGGGCAATCCCGCCGCCGTCCTCGACGGCGACCTCGACGAATTCATGGCCGCCGCCCTGGCCCTCCGCGTCGGCGCCACGCGATCCGAGGCGAGCGCCCGGGCAGAGTAGCGGAACTTCCCCCTCCCCCGTTCACGGGGGAGGGCCGGGGTGGGGGGAACCAGCCAGCGATGACCTCCGAAACAACAGCCCTCATACCCGCCGCCCGCTCCCTCGACGCCGCCGGCCACATGCCCGGCAAATCCGGCAACCTCTCCCTGCGTACGGCCGCAGGCTTCCTCATTACCCCCTCCGCGCTCCCCTACACCGAGATGACGCCGGAAGACCTGGTCCACTGCGCCGCCGACGGCACGCCGCTCACCCCCGGCCGCCCCTCCTCCGAATGGCGCCTGCACGCCGCCATCTACGCCGCGCGCCCGGATGCCCACGCGGTCGTCCACACCCACGCCCCACGCGCCACCGCCCTCGCCTGCGCGCGCCGGCCCATCCCGCCGATCCACTACGCGATCACGCTAACCGGCGGTCCACGCATCCCCTGCGCAACGCATGCGACCTTCGGCACCGCGGCCCTCGCCGACGCCGCCGTCGCCGCCCTCGGCCCGAGCCTCCGCGCGACCCTGCTCGCCAACCACGGCCTCGTCGCCCTCGGCGCCACGCTCGCCGGCGCCGTCGCGCTCGCCCGCGAGGTCGAGAACCTGGCCGGCCAATACCTCAACCTGCTCGCCGCCGGCCTCGACCCGGTGCTCCTCACCGACGCCGAGCTCGCCGAAGCCGCCGCCGCGCTCAAGGACTACGGCCGCCCGGCGTGACGCCGGCGCGCCTCGCTCCGACCCCGCCACTCTCCCTGTCGTCCCGGCGAAAGCCGGGACCCATCTCTCGACCGCCGGGGCAGGCTCGGCATGGAGGACGTCGCCCGCGCCCACCAAAAAAGCAGAAGGCCCTGAAGCTCGCGCCTCAGGGCCTCCACATTGCCGGTGGCGTTGCCGCCGTTGGCGCTAGTGACTCGCCGTCGCTGTGGCGATGGCGATGATCCAGGCCGCGGACACGGAATCCGCCGAACTGCAATGAGACACTGGATCACCTCCTTTCGTTTGTTGCGGGAAGCCGGAATGTAGGTGCCGGCGCGCGGATCTCAAGCCCCACTCACCCCTCCCGCGCGCGGCCGCGCAGCACGTGCTTCTGGATTTTCCCCGTGCTCGTCTTCGGCAGCTCCGCGAAGACCACGTGGCGCGGCGCCTTGTAGCCGGCCATGCGTTCCCGGCACCACGCGATCAGCTCCTCCGCCGTCGCGCTCGCCCCGGCCTTCAGTTCCACGAAGGCGCAGGGCGTCTCGCCCCATTTCTCGTCCGGCTTCGCGACCACCGCCGCGACCGCCACCGCCGGGTGCTTGTAGAGCGCATCCTCCACCTCGATCGAGGAGATGTTCTCCCCGCCCGAGATGATGATGTCCTTCGAGCGATCCTTCAGCTGCACGTAGCCGTCCGGATACGTCACCGCGAGATCCCCGGTGTGGAACCACCCGCCCTCGAACGCCTTGCGCGTGGCGTCCGCGTCCTTGAGATACCCTTTCATCACGACGTTGCCGCGCATCATCACCTCGCCCATCGCCGCACCATCGGCGGGGACGGCGCGCATCGTCTCCGGGTCCATCACCTGCAGGCCTTCCAGCGCGATGTAGCGCACGCCCTGCCGGGCCATCAGCGCCGCCTGCTCGCCGGCCGGCCTCGCGCCCCATTCCGCGTGCCACTCGTTCACCACCGAGGGCCCGTAGCATTCCGTCAGCCCGTACACGTGGCACACGTCGAACCCCGCCGCCTTCATCGCCGCCAGCACGGCTTCCGGCGGCGGCGCGCCTGCCACCACGAACTGCACCTGGCGCGCCAGCTCCCGCTTCTCCGCCTCCGGCGTCGCCAGCAGCGTGGACATCACGATCGGCGCGCCGCACATGTGCGAGACACCTTCATCCGCCATCAGCCGCCACATGTCCGGCCCCCGCACCGCGCGCAGGCACACATGCACGCCGGCCTGCGCCGTCACGGTCCAGGGGAAGCACCAGCCGTTGCAGTGGAACATCGGCAGCGTCCAGAGATAGACGGGGTGCTTCCCCATCCCCGCGCTCAGCACGTTGCCGATCGCCAGCAGCTGCGCGCCGCGATGGTGGTAAACCACGCCCTTCGGCCGCCCGGTCGTGCCGGAGGTGTAGTTCAGCGAGATCGCGTCCCACTCGTCCCCCGGCATCGGCCAGCCCCAGCCCGCATCGCCGCCGTCGAGGAACGCCTCGTATCCCGTCGCCCCCTCCAGCCGGTTCGCCCGCGCGGCGTCCGAGGCCTCCGGGTCGTCCACCTCGATCACCAGCGGCGTCACCGCGGATCCCGCCAGTGCCGCGCGCAGCAGCGGCACGAATTCGCGGTCCACCACCACCGCCTTCGCCTCCCCGTGGTCGAGGCAATACGCGATCGTCCCGGCGTCCAGCCGCGTGTTCAGCGTGTTCAGCACGCCGCCGGTCATCGGCACGCCGTAATGGCATTCCAGCATCGCCGGGATGTTCGGCAGCAGCGCCGCCACCGTGTCCCCGCGCCCGATCCCCGCCCGCGACAGCGCATGCGCCAGCTTCACGCAGCGGTCGCGCAGCTCCCTGTAGGTCCGCCGCACCGCGCCATGCACCACCGCGAGGTTGTCCGGGAACACCCCCGCCGCGCGTTCCAGGAACAGGGTCGGCGTCAGCGGCTGGTGGTTGGCGGGCGTGCGCGGCAGCGCGTCGTAATCGGCGGCGGCCATCAGCGATCCCTCCACACGGGCGGGCGCTTCTCCAGGAAGGCGCCGATCCCCTCCGCCGCGTCCTCCGCTAACAGGTTCTCGGTCATCACCGCCGCGCAGTGCTCGTAGGCCTCCGCCAGCGGCATGCCGCGCTGCCGATGGAACGCCGCCTTGCCCACCCGCACCGTATGCGCGCTCCGCCCCGCGATGCCCGTGGCCAGCGATGCCGTCGCCGCCGCCAGCTCCTCATGCGGCACCACCCGGTTCACCAGCCCGATCGCCCGCGCATGGTCCGCCAGCACCATCCCGCCCGTCAGCAGCATCTCCATCGCCGGCTTGGCCGCGACCGCCCGCGACAAGGCGACCGCCGGCGTCGAGCAGAACAGCCCGATATCCACGCCGGGAGTCGCGAACCGCGCGCGCTCGCTCGCCACCGCCAGGTCGCAGGTCGCGACGAGCTGGCAACCCGCCGCCGTTGCCACCCCCTGCACCTGCGCGATGACGGGCTGCGGCAGCGCCACGATCGCCTGCATCACCGCCACGCAGCGCCGCATCGCCGCTTCGAAGAACGCATGCCCGCCATCCGGGTCCTCGCGATGCGAGGTGATCTCGCGCAGGTCGTGCCCCGCGCAGAACACCGGCCCTTCCGCCGCCAGGATCACCACCCGCACACGCGCATCCGCCGCGATCGCCGCCAGCGCATCCTGAAGCGCCCCCAGCAGCGCATGGGACAGCGCGTTGCGCTGCCCCGGCCTGTTCAAGGTCAGCGTCGTCACGCCGCCCTCGGGATCCGAGCGCAGCAGCATCGGCATCGTCCCGTCCGGCATGGCTACCTCCCCGCCGCCTTCAGCACCCCCGCGATCTCGTCGAGGATCGCCGGATCATCAATGGTCGGCGGCACCGCATAGGCCTCGCCCTCCGCGATCTTCCGGATGGTCCCCCGCAGGATCTTGCCCGACCGCGTCTTCGGCAGCCGCGCCACCACCCGCGCCTCCTTGAACGCCGCGACAGGCCCGATCCGCTCCCGCACCAGCGCCACCAGCTCCCGCGCGATCTCCGCTTCCGGCCGGTCCACGCCCGCCTTCAGCACCACCAGCCCGATCGGCGCCTGCCCCTTCAGCGAATCCGGCACCCCCACCACCGCGCATTCCGCGACGTCCCCGTGCCCCGCCAGCACCTCCTCGATCGCCCCCGTGCTCAGCCGGTGGCCGGCGACGTTGATGATGTCGTCCGTCCGGCTCATCACCCAGACGTAGCCGTCCGCGTCCACCATCCCGGCATCCGAGGTGTTGTAGTGCCCCGGAAACGCCTGGAGATACGCGCTCCGGAACCGCTCCTCCGCGCCCCAGAGCGTCGGCAGGCAGGATGGAGGCAGCGGCAGCTTCACCGCCAGCGTCCCGATCTCGCCGCGCTTCACCTCGCGCCCGGCGTCGTCCAGCACGCGGAGGTCGTAGCCCGGCGCCGGCTTGCCGCCCGATCCGAAGCGGCTCTCGAACAGCCCGAAGCCGCGGAAGTTGCCGGTGATGCTCCACCCCGTCTCGGTCTGCCACCAATGGTCAATCACCGGCTTCCCGAGCAGCCCATGCGCCCATTCCGCCGTCGGCGGATCGCAGCGCTCGCCGGCCAGGAACAGCGCCTCCAGCCGCGACAGGTCGTAGCGCCGCGCCAGCGCGCCCTCCGGGTCCTCCTTCCGGATCGCGCGCAGCGCCGTCGGCGCGGTGAACAGCGCCTGCACGCGATGCTCCGCGCAGACGCGCCAGAACGCCCCCGCATCCGGCGTCCCGACCGGCTTGCCCTCGTACAGCACGGTCGTGCATCCCGCGAGCAGCGGCGCATAGACGATGTAGGAATGGCCGACGACCCAGCCGACGTCGGACGCCGTCCACATCACGTCGCCCGCCTTCAGCCCGTACGTCATTCCCATGGAGTTCATCAGCGCGACGGCGTGCCCGCCGTTGTCGCGCACGATCCCCTTCGGCGCCCCCGTCGTGCCGGAGGTGTAGAGGATGTAGAGCGGATCGGTCGCCGCCACTTCCGTGCACGGCTCGTTCGGCGCCTCCGCCTCGGCCGCCGCGAAATCCACGTCGCGGCCCGCCACCAGCTCGCACCGCTCCTCCGGCCGCTGCAGCACCAGGCAGAACTCCGGCTTGTGCGGAGACAGCGCGATCGCGGCGTCCAGCAGCGGCTTGTACTTCACGACGCGCCCCGGCTCGATCCCGCAGCTCGCGCTGACCACCGCCTTCGGCTTCGCGTCCGCGATGCGCGCCGCCAGCTCGGCGGCCGCGAAGCCGCCGAACACCACCGAATGCACCGCGCCGATCCGCGCACAGGCCAGCATTGCGATCGCCGCCTCCGGCACCATCGGCATGTACACGATCACCCGGTCGCCCGCGCCCACGCCCCGCGCCGCCAGCGCACCCGCCACGCGCGAGACCCGGTCCAGCAGCTCCGCATAGGTGAAGCGCGCCGCGCGTCCGGTGATCGGGCTGTCCCAGATCAGCGCCGTCTGCCCACCGCGCCCGGCGCCCACATGCCGGTCCAGCGCGTTGAAGCAGGTGTTCAGCCGCCCGTCCGGGAACCACCGCCCGTAGATGCCGGCCGACGGATCGAACACCCGTTCCGGCCGCACCGCCCAGTCAATGCGCCCCGCCGCGCGCTGCCAGAAGGCGTCCGGCTCCGCCCGCCACGCCGCATAGACCTCGTCGTACCGGCTCCCTGCGGCCATGGCGGTGCGCCCTCCCGTCCCGCCCGCACTCTGCCATCACGCCGCGCCAGCCGGAAAGGGCGCCCGCCATTCCCCTCCCCCCTCGCGGGGGAGGGTCAGGGAGGGGGGGTCACACGCGCCCCCTCCCATCACCCCGCCAGCAGCCGTTCCACCAAGCCCGCCGCATCGAACCGCCGCTCCATCTCCTGCTGGCTCGACACCACGTGGAAGCGCAGCCCCCCCTTGATCGCCGGCGTCTCCCCAACCCGCTGGTCGGGGTGCACCGGCAGCGTCGCCATCAGCGGGGCCTCCGCCAGCAGCCGCAGCCGGTCCGCCGGCCGCGGCGGCGCCCCCTGCAGCCGCTCGAGGTGCAGCGGCAGCGCCGCCGCGGCCGCCTCCAGGCTCTCCCGCTCCGCCTCCGGCACCGGCGCCGCCGCCAGGATGCGTGCGCCCATCGCCGCCAGCGCCACGGCCAGCGCCGCTTCCCGCCCCGCCGCATGCGGCCGCAGCCACGCCTCCGCCATCGCGGCCATGTCCCCGACCGCGCCCGCGAAGGTCTGCCAGCGGCAATGGCCCAGCGCCGCCTGGAAATCCGGGTCGGCGAAGGTGTGCCGCTCGTTCCGCCCCGCCTTCACCCGGCAGTAATCCACCACCGTCTTCTGCGCGACGAAGGCCGCCTGCCCCGCGAGGAACGCTTCCAGCGCGGCCGGCGCCGTCTCGCGCGTCCGGGCGAAGAGGCGCGAGAGCCACATGGCCATATGTTAATCTTTCCTGTCCGCGTGGTGATATTGCGTGTCGTTTCCCATACATGCTAGCGGCGGTCCTGAAGAATGTTTCATCGTGCGGACGCCGCAAGCGGCTGTATGATGCGTGCGCGGAACAGTCCGCGGCCTTGCGTGGGGAGAGCGAAACGTATGCCAATGGTTGACAGCACGCAGGAGGTCCGGGGCGCCACCACCGCCGCCGTGGACCGCGCCACCGGGGAGGCCTACTGGCGCAAGACCTCGGGCCTGATGTGGACGGTCCTCATCGTCTGGGCCGTCGCCGGCTTCGGCGTCCACATCTTCGCCAGCTGGATCAACCCGATCCACGTCCTCGGCTTCCCGCTCGGCTTCTACATGGCCGCGCAGGGCAGCCTCATCGTCTTCGTCGTCGGCCTGTTCTGGTTCGCCAAGCGCCAGAACCAGATCGACGAGGAATTCGGCGTGCAGGAGGATTGAGGGCATGTCCACCTCCACCGGGACCAAGGACCCCTTCATCGCCTCGCTCGGCAAGATTTACGCCGGCTACACCGGCGGCTTCGCCGCCTTCGTCGTCCTGCTCGCCATCCTCGAACAGATGGGCGTGCCGGACCGCATCATCGGCTACCTCTTCGTCTTCCTGACGATCGGCGTCTATGCCTATATCGGCATCATCAGCCGCACAGCCGCCGTTGCCGAATACTACGTCGCCGGCCGGCGCGTGCCCGCGCTCTACAACGGCATGGCGACCGGCTCGGACTGGATGTCGGCCGCGAGCTTCATCGGCATGGCCGGCTCCCTCTACGCGCTCGGCTATGGCGGCCTCGCCTTCATCCTCGGCTGGACCGGCGGCTACATGCTCGTCGCGATCCTCCTCGCGCCCTACCTGCGCAAGTTCGGCCAGTACACCGTGCCGGACTTCCTCGGCGCCCGCTTCGGCGGCAACATCGCCCGCTCGCTCGGCGTGATCGTCCTGCTGACCGCGAGCTTCGTCTACGTCGTCGCGCAGATCGTCGGCGTCGGCATCATCACCCAGCGCTTCCTCGACGTGTCCTTCGCCGTCGCGGTCTTCCTCGGCCTCGCCGGCATCCTCGTCTGCTCGATGCTCGGCGGCATGCGCGCCGTCACCTGGACCCAGGTGGCGCAGTACATCATCCTCATCATCGCCTACCTCATCCCGGCGATCCTGATGTCGGTGAAGGTCACCGGCGTCCCCGTCCCGCAGCTGATGTACGGCTTCGCGCTTGAACGGATCGAGGGGCTGGAGCAGGCCTTCCGCGCCGCGGGCCAGACCCCGCCGCCCGGGGTGACCGGCTTCCACACCGCGCCCTTCGTCGGCGCGAACGGCGCCTTCTCCTGGTCGGCCGCCTTCAACTTCTTCGCCCTCGTCTTCTGCCTGATGGTCGGCACCGCGGCCCTTCCGCACATCCTCATGCGCTACTTCACCACGCCCTCCGTACGCGAAGCCCGGCAGAGCGTGGCGTGGTCGCTGTTCTTCATCTTCCTGCTCTACTTCACCGCGCCGGCCTACGCCGCCTTCGGCAAGCTCGAAATCTACCAGACCGTCATCGGCCAGCCGATCGCGGCCCTGCCGGAGTGGATCAAGAACTGGCAGATCGTCTCGCCCTACGGCACGCCCTGGATCAGCATCGTGGACGTGAACCGCGACGGCATCGTCCAGTGGGGCGACTTCCGCATCCACCCCGACGTCGTCGTGCTCGCCACGCCGGAAATCGCGGGCCTGCCCTACGTCATCGCCGGCCTCGTCGCCGCCGGCGGCCTGGCCGCCGCGCTCTCCACAGCGGACGGGCTGCTGCTCGCACTCGCCAACGCGCTCAGCCACGACGTGTACTACAAGATGATAGACCGCCACGCGCCAACCGCGCGGCGCCTGATCATCTCCCGCGTGCTGCTGATCGTGGTCGCCATCCTCGCGGCCTACACCGCCGGCAACATGGGCGCCGACATCCTCTTCCTCGTCGCCTGGGCCTTCTCCATCGCCGCCGCCGGCCTCTTCGCCGCGCTGGTGATGGGCGTCTGGTACAAGAAGACGACCAACGCCGCGGCCTGCTGGGGCATGGCCGTCGGCTACGTCTTCACCTTCGGCTACCTCATCTGGACGGAGTTCTACGGCCTCTCCTTCGTCGAACTCTTCGGCACGCGGCAGGCGATCCTGGCCGCGGCGCAGCAGATGACCACCCTCGCGACCACGCTGACCACCCGTGCCGCCGCCATCGCGGCCTCCAACCCCGACCTGGCGGCGTCGCTCCAGGCGCAGGCGGCCGAACTCACCGCCCGCGTCCAGCCCGTCGTCGCCAACGCCGCCGCGGTGACCGACGGTGCGCTGTCCTGGTTCGGCCAGCTCATCCTCACCACCGACAGCGTCGTCCTCCGCGGCCGCGTGGTCGCCCGGCTCTGGACGCTGAACAACATCTCGGGCGGCATCATCGGCGTGCCGCTCTCCTTCCTCACCATCTGGCTCGTCTCCAAGTTCACCACCGCGCCGAGCCAGGCGATGCAGGACTTCATCGACGACATCCGCGTTCCCCGCGGCGGCGTCCGCCTCGTCAACAAGGAGGAAGCGGTCGAATAGGCCGCCCGACCTCCGGCCCGGACCGGGGGGCGGCCGCCGCGCGCGGCCGCCCCCTTTTTCATGTCCCCTCTGGTGCCCACCGACCCGCGATGCAGTCCTTCGTCACCGACTACCCGTTCTTCTGGATCGTCACCTACCTGCTGGCGCTCACCGCCTGGGCCAGCCTCGGCCGGTTCCTGATGTCCGCCTTCGTCCCGCCCGACAGCCCCAACTACATCTGGCGCGGCTTCCGCCTGCTGACCGACTGGGCCGTCTGGTGCGCGCGACGGATGATCCCCTCCTACGTGACGCCGCGCTTCCTGCCCCTCGTCGCCGCCTTCTGGCTGTTCGGGCTGCGGCTGGTCTTCGGCATCGCCATGGTCGCCGCCGGCCACGCCCCGCGCATCACCCCGCCGGGGGCGGGCTGATGAGCCCCCAGGCCCTCTTCGTCGCCGCCGTCGCGCTCTGCCTGCTCAACGGCCTGATCAGCCCGGCCCTGCCCGTGATGATGGCCCTCTGGCCCGTCTGGCTGCCGGAGATGGTCCGCCCCACCACCGAGATCGTCTTCTACGGCGCCAGCCTCCTCGTCTCGACCGCCACCCTCCTCCTCTCCGCCCTGCCCGCCGCCACCGCGGAGCGCCTCGGCCTCCCGCTCGACCGCGCGATGTGGCTCTGGCCCGCCTCCGCCGCCGCGCTCCTGCTGCTGGGGCTGCGATAGGCCACCCCTTCAGGGCGATCGCATTCCGGTCGAGGCGCCAATTACCCCCTCTCCCCCCCACGGGGGGAGAGGGCGGGGGTGAGGGGGGGCGCGAAGCGGCCGACGGAGGGCCGTCAAGCCCCAGCGATCCCTCGTCTGCGGCAGCCCCGGCCACACCCTACGGCGGTTAAGTCCGGGTTGAGACGTAAATTTCTGCCCTCAACCCCTTGGTTATAAACTACAAATTAAACTGCATACAATCAGACTTTACATTCCACTCCCGGTTGTGGCCTCACAACCTCGCGAGCGCACTCACGGCGCCGTGAACAGGAGAGGGCTGCAACGACATGGGCACTTACAACGACGCCAACCCGAACGGCCTCGACATGAACGGCTGGCAAACCGTGTTCTTCGACGGCTTCAACGGGACGCAGCTCGACTGGCAGAAATGGCCGATCACCTATGGCGGATCCATGTACTGGAACAACGCCTTCTGGTGGGACAACGGCCAGCTCGGCGTCGGCAACGGCGAACTCACCATCGGCATGGACAAGCACGACAACGGCATCTGGACCGTCGGCGGCCTGTCCAGCGCGCCCTACCAGGGCGCGCCCGCCGGCCACGGCCACGGCTTCCTCTACGGCCGCGTCGAGATCCGCGCGAAGACCAGCGTCGAGGTCGAGGGCGCCGGCCCCTGCTTCCTCCTCTGGCCGACCTCCAACGACCACTGGCCGCCGGAAGTGGACATCCTGGAGACGCCGAAGGGCGGCAAGGGCATGTTCACCAACCACTGGCAGGGCAGCGGCGGCAACGGCGATGACGAGTACCAGACCTTCCTCTTCGACCTCGACCACAGCCAGTGGCACACCTACACCCTCGACTGGCTCCCGGACCGCCTCACCCTGTACGTGGACGGGAAGAAGGTCGCCGAGACCACCGAGAACATCCCGCATGAGAAGATGTCCGTCGGCCTGCAAGGCCATGTCGGGCAGGAGTGGGACGGCTGGTACGGCAACCCGAACGACACCGGCGTGAACAGCGTGGACATCAGCGTGGATTGGGTGCGCGTTTCCCAATACACCGGCGCCACCACCCCGCCCCCCGTCGCGACGCCCGCCGAGCCGGCGAAGCCGACGCCGCCGCCCGCGACGCCGCCCGTGGTGGCGACGCCCCCGGCCGAGCCCGTGGTGACGCCGCCCGTGGCGACGCCGCCGGTGGCGACGCCGCCCCCCGCGGCCGTCGTGGTCCCGGCCGGCCCCGACAAGACCGTCACCGGCACCGCGGCGAGCGAGACGCTGCGCGGCACCGACGGCCGTGACCTG
>Ga0209909_100303_pt1 | contig 45690 bp, 45 predicted proteins | sample FECB22metaG_FD_188302 | JGI IMG/M metagenome (GOLD analysis project Ga0209909, IMG submission 188302) | Cyanobacterial communities from the Joint Genome Institute, California, USA - FECB-22 (SPAdes) (version 3) | ecosystem: Environmental > Aquatic > Thermal springs > Hot (42-90C) > Microbial mats... | reverse complement strand
GCGGGTTGATGCCGGACGCGCGAACGTCCGGATAGCGCTCAAGATACCAGGCGCCGTCGAACAGGGCATGGGGCTGGCGCCCTTCCCGCCAGCCGCGGTTAAGATAGTGGCCGAGCGGATTCTCGCCCGATGCCGCAACGTCGGGATAGGCGGCCAGGTAGAAATCCGTGTCGAACAGCTGCGCGGCAATCGGTTCCTCAAGTTTGGATGGACGTCGCAGCCGCCTGACCTTCGGTAGGATTCGTCTCAACATCTTCCGGAGTTCCGTGCCGATTGAGTTGCCGGTGCGGGACCACCACCCTCAGGAGCGGAACACCATGGCTGGCTACGCCGCGATCCCCTTATAGCGTTCGGCTACAATTCGGAACAGGTCGAGGTCGTGCGCATTGGCGTCGATCAACCGGGCATAGAGCTCGGTCCCGAGCTCGGCTTCGATTGCTGCAAGCCTGTCGGCCAGCGAGTCTCCGCCGTCGCGACTGACGTTCTTCGTGTAGGCAACGGCACGGAAGCCGGGATGGATGGGGGCCAGGAGTCGCTCGAGTTCATCGAGCGACTGCTCGAACGCCTCGACGAGGCCAATGAAAGGCAGTCGGTCGAGGGTCCTGATCGCCCGTTCGAATTCGGAGCCGTCCGGGCCTGGCGTTCCATAGGCCAGGCGCATGACCTGGAAGTTGCGGGCAACGCCGCTACCGGGACGATCGAGAAGGCAGCGCACATAGCCGGCGAAATCCGTCTGCCGCGCAAGACGCGCGCCGAAGGTGTCGGCGTTCTGCCGACGCTCGAACCGATATGCCGAGGCCAGCCGGTCGATCGGGTGGCGGATGAACAGGACCGGGAAGATGTCGACTCCCTCGATGGTGGGCTCCGGCAGCAGGGCGGTGTGGGAGGACAGGGCCCTGAGCTGCGGATTGGCTGCGATATAGGCAGCCACCTCTGCGGCGTTGCTGCGGCCGACAGCCCGTCCGCCAGCGGCCGGGAACTCCTGCTCGGCCCACGCCTCGCCGAAGTTATGCCGCAACATGGCGTCGACGGATGTTCCGGCATTCTTGAACAGATGATAGTGCAGGACCACTGTCCGCGGACCTGCCTGGCACACCGGCTTCGCCGCCGGCACCGCGAACACGGCCGGCGGCTTGATGACGGCATGCTCGCCGAGCACCATCGCGTCGAAGAGCCGCAGTGTCAGGGCCCGTGCCTCGGCGGCCCGGGCATCCTCCGCCAGCCCGTTCCAGCGTCGGATGAGATGCCACAGATCCCTGACCAAGGGGGCAATGCGCGGTGATCCAGGCAGATCGGCCGCAAGCGAACCGCTTGGCGCGTCCACAACGGCAGAATTCCCGGAGATCAGGGCGGACAGCACGCGCCGCTGTTCGATTTCGTCAGCGGCCGGATCGAGCACGGCGGAGCAGCCGGCCTCGGCGAGCACGCTGCAGGCATGCTGTGCCCACAGCCGCAGAGTCCGCGCAACCGGCCTGCCCGATGATCTGTGCACGGCTGCAGCGACGACCGGCGGCGGGTCAGCGACCAGAATGACATGCGGCCGGTAGCCCAGCCGCTGCAGCGCATCGCGATAGAGCCCGGGCAGGACCGCGGCAGCCGGGGCGCCGACGACGATGCTGTCGGCCGGCGCGACCGCCGATTGCAGCCGGGCACACAGTTCAGAGGCGAAGCGCAGACGGACGGTCTCGTCGAGCAGCCGCGCCGCCTGCCCGGGCGTCAATCCCTGGACCAGGAGTGGACCCGGCCGGTCAAGCGCGAGCCCGACGCTGCCGAGTGCGCGGTCGGCGATCTCATCGAGCGCTGCGGATGCGACGGCGTCGGGTGCGGCGGCCCCGGTCAGGGCCGCGACACGGTCCGCCCAAACGGCAGGCGTGTCCACGGTCAGACCGGTGACGATGATCGCCGTCTTGATTGACATCGAGGTGTTCGGTCGATCCGGTTTCGAGCATTGTTCCTGGCGCGAAGCCGACCGAATGGTCGGAGCGGGGAGATTTGAACTCCCGACCCCTAGTCCCCCAGACTAGTGCGCTAACCGGGCTGCGCTACGCTCCGTCGCCATTCACAGGCGACTTCTATCCCGTCCCTCCTGCAGCCTCAAGCCCCGTTTGGCCGCCTGGACGCCCAATCCTAACGCCGCACATCGTCGAGGAGCCGCTTGCATTCCATGAGCTCGAACAGGGCCGCCTTCAGCTGCCTCGTCTGTTCGGCCGAAAGCCCTCCTCCCGGCGCCACCTCGATCGACACCGGTTCGCCGACGCGCTGCGCGCGCGGCTTCGGAGCATAGATGTCGGCCTCGGCGGGCTTCGCGACCGAAAACGGAGCTTCGGTAGGAGGCCGCGCCGACCTCGCGGAAGCGACGGATTCGGCCTCGGAAAGCAATCCGGGCGGATCAGCCTGCGGCTCGGTTGCCGACGGCGCGCGATCCGCCTCCTCGACATCGCCGGGATCCGGCTCCAGCCTAGCTGCGGGCGCGGCGTTCGCCTCGGGCGCCTCGCCCTCGAGCCAGACGCCCATCACATATCGCACCCCCTGTTCCTTGAGGATGCGCTGCACACCCTTGATGGTATATCCTTCGCCATAGAGCAGATGGCGGATGCCGCGCAGCAGATTGACATCCTCGGGCCGATAGTAACGGCGGCCGCCGCCGCGCTTCATCGGCTTGATCTGGCTGAAGCGGGTTTCCCAGAAGCGCAGCACGTGCTGCGGCAGGTCGAGTTCCTCGGCGACTTCGCTGATCGTCCGGAACGCTTCGGGTGATTTCTCGGACATCGGCACTCAGGCAGCGGCTGTCATGCGGTCTTCAGGAGGCGGCACCTTCGTTGATGCGCTGCTTCAGTACCGCGCTCGGCTTGAAGACCAGCACCCGCCGTGGCGCAATCGGCACTTCCTCGCCGGTCTTGGGGTTCCTTCCGATCCGCTGGCCCTTCTCGCGCACGACGAAAGAGCCGAACGACGACAGCTTCACCGTCTCGCCCCGTTCCAGGCACTCGCCGATCTCGGCAAGAACAAGCTCGACCAGTTCGGCCGATTCGGTTCGCGACAGGCCCACCTTCTGGTAGACCGCTTCGCAGAGATCTGCGCGCGTGACAGTCTTCCCCCCCATCTGGACCCACACTCCGCCTACCCGCCGCACGCTCGGCCGTGCCCATCGGAAAACGCTAGTCGGTTGATCTGGCCTGGTCAACCGTCGGTGTGTCGGCTCGACGCCCGACTACCAGCGCACCAGCGCAGCCCCCCAGGTGAAGCCCCCGCCCATGGCTTCCAGCATCACCAGGTCGCCCTCGCGGATGCGACCGTCACGCCGCGCGGTGTCAAGCGCCAGTGGTATCGACGCCGCCGAGGTATTGCCGTGACGGTCGACCGTGATCACCACCTTCTCGTCCGGCCAGCCGAACTTCCGCGCCGTCGCGTCGATGATCCGCTTGTTGGCCTGGTGCGGAACGAACCAGTCGATCTCGACGGCGGCCGCGCCGGCATCGGCGAGAGCCCCGTCGATGACGTCGGAGACGAGGCCCACCGCATGGCGGAACACCTCGCGTCCCTCCATCCTCAGATGGCCGACCGTCTGCGTCGAGGACGGACCGCCGTCCACATAGAGCTTGTGCAGATGACCACCGTCGGACCTGAGCCGGGTCGCTAGTACGCCGCGGTCGGTCTTGGCACCGTCTTGCTCCTGGCCTTCGAGCACGATGGCTCCGGCACCGTCGCCGAACAGGACGCAGGTCGTGCGGTCCTCCCAGTCGAGGATGCGGGAGAACGTCTCGGCGCCGATGACCAGCACCCGATGCGCCTGGCCGGACCGGATCAGCGCGTCGGCATTGGCGATGCCGAAAACGAACCCGGAGCACACTGCCTGCAGATCGAACGCAGCTCCCGAATGCAGCCCGAGGCGGTCCTGAACGATGACGGCGGTAGCGGGAAAGGTGTAGTCGGGGGTGGCGGTTGCCACGAGGATCACGTCGATGTCGCGCGCCTCCAGGCCGGCATCGGCAAGCGCCGCAGTTGCGGCAGCGAATGCCAGATCCGAGGTGCGTTCGCCCTCGGCGGCGATGCGGCGCTCGCGGATCCCGGTGCGCTGAACGATCCACTCGTCGGTTGTGTCGACCATCCCTGACAGTTCGGCATTGGTCAGTACGCGGTCCGGAAGGTGGGAACCGGTGCCGCGGACCACGGAGCGCATCTTCTTCACGAGTGGGCAACCTCAGGGTGCTGTTCTTGCGCGGACGCGCGATCCTTCTGGTAGTGATCGACGCTGTCGGCGACCTTCTTCATAAGTCCATTGCGGGCGAGGTGATGGCCGAGTGCGACCGCCGCCGCATAACCTTCCGCGTCCGTTCCGCCGTGGCTCTTCACGACCAGCCCGTTGAGGCCGAGGAAGACGCCGCCATTGGACTTGCGCGGATCCATCTTCTCCTTGAGCGTGTCGAAGGCGCCCTTTGCGAACAGGAAGCCGATCTTCGAGAACAGGCTGCGGCCCATGGCATCGCGCAGATACTGCGCGATCTGCTTGGCAGTGCCCTCGGCGGTCTTCAGCGCAATGTTTCCGCTGAAACCTTCGGTGACGACCACGTCCACCGTGCCCTTGCCGATGTCGTCGCCCTCGATGAAGCCGGCATAGGCAATCGGAAGCCCGCCCTCGCGCAGCATCTGCCCGGCGGCGCGAACATATTCGAGGCCCTTGACCTCCTCGACACCGATGTTGAGCAGCCCGACCGTCGGTCGCTTCAGCGAGAACAGCGCTCGCGCCATCGCCTCGCCCATCAGCGCGAAGCTGACCAGCTGCTCGGCATCGGCGCCGATGGTCGCCCCGACGTCCAGCACGATGGATTCGCCCCTCAGGGTCGGCCAGATCGCGGCCAGCGCCGGCCGCTCGATACCCGGCATCATCCGCAGGCAGAGCTTTGACATCGCCATCAGTGCGCCGGTATTGCCGGCCGACACGGCCATGTCCGCCCGGCCGGTCTTCACTGCCTCCAGCGCCATCCACATGCTGGACCGTCGCCGCCCCTGACGCAGGGCCTGGCTGGGCTTGTCCTCCATCCTGACCGCGACGTCGGTGTGCTCCACCTCCGCGACCGCCTCGAGCGCTGGGTGACGCGCGAGCAGGGGGCGGACCTCCGAGGCGTCGCCGAAGAACACGAACCGGCAGTCCGGATAGCGCTCGCGCGCGATCGCGCACCCCGGCACGACGACGGACGGGCCGAAATCCCCGCCCATGGCGTCAATGGATATCCTCACCGGTGATGACATCGGGCTGAAAGGCGGCTGAGACCCGTTGGCCTGCGGCGGAACGTCCGCCCGGTCCAGGTTCGCGAAGTTCCCGGACAATAGCGATTTGCAAATCGCATACAACCGCTTTCTTGCCTGACGATCGGGCAGCCGCGTTCGGACCGGCCAAGCGTTCAGGAACCGCCATCCCCGCGACGCAGTCGTGCCAGCCCGGCGAAGGCGCCGGACGGCACAGACCCGTCGCTCCCGCCGGTACCGGCCTCGAACACGACACCGGGTCTGCGCGGATAGGGGTCCAGACCGAGCGACAGAGTCTGGGCGATCAGGGCGCCGACATCGATCGCACCGCCCTCGAGCGGCTCGGTTTCGACGTCGTCCACTGCCGCACCCTCCGCATCGGCTTCGGATGGCCGTCCAAGCTCGGGCACATAGCGGATCGCGACGACCTCGTCGATCGTCGCAGCGACGGGCTCGAGGGTGACGACGCAGGTCTGCACGAGATCGCAGGCGACGTGGCCATTCACGGCAAGGGATCGCCTCGCTCGCGGCTCGATCTTGAGCGCGGCCTCGACACGCTCGACGCTCGGCACGCCGAGATAGCGCGCGAAGGCGGCGCACTGGGCCGCGTCAGCGCGGAAGGCGATCTCCAAGCCGGTGTCGGGAACCTGGTCGCGGATCACCGGAATTGAGACGGGATAATCGCGGATGATCATGCGTACCCTCCAGGGACAGGCGGCCAGCCCGGCTCGCCCGCCGCCAGCGACGCCAATCCGGTGGCGGCAAGGGCCCGGTCGCAGTCGCGGACATAGCCGACCATGGCGCGCAGTCGTTCCGCTCCGGCGCGCCCGTCATACAGGTTGCGGGCGAGCGCGTCGGCAAGGAGGGCGTCGTCCGCGGCGTCGAGTCCCGCATCATATGCGCCGGCGCGGCCATAGAATGCTTCGCCCATCCTGCGGATGCGCCTGGGCACCACCAGGTCGTAGACGCCCATCTCCCGCAGGTTGCCATCGAGGTTGCGGAACATCAGATCGAACAGCGCCTGGGCCAGGTCGCGCCCGGCGGCGCCATCGCGGCGCAATCGGCGCATGATGAGCGCGGCGTGCAGAACGAGCAGCTCGAACCGCCCCTCCGGCGTATCGGGAACGCCGTCCCCACCGTAGAAGGCCGGTTGCCGCGCCTGCGCCACGATTGATCGGTACAGCGCATCACAGTCGTCGCCGGGCCGAAGTCGCGCCAGCAGTCTGCGGAGCATCCATGGCCTCCTTTCCAGGCGGAATCCGGCGGGGATAACGGTCCGGGGTGCTGATACGGTTGCTTTTGCCGATGCCGCAAGCTAGGTCAATCGCCCTGGTGGTAATTGTGCCCGCCGCGGCGGATCCGAACAAGGACGAGATGGGACCTGATCGAGCGATGTGCAATCTACCGTCGCGATTGGCGCGGCGCCGGGCGCTGATCGGGCTGATCGGTGCCGGTTTGCTGCTGGCCGGATGTAACACCTTCACCATCGAGCGGCACCACGGCTATCTGCTGAGCCAGGACCAGCTCGACCAGATCCCGGTCGGATCGAGCCAGGAACAGGTCGACTACGTGCTCGGCACGCCCTCGACGACGGCGACCTTTGGCAACGAGGTCTACTATTACATCTCGCAGACGACCGAGACGACGGCGTTTCTGGCTCCCAAGGTGACGGAGCAGCGCATTCTCGCCGTGTATTTCGACCGTGACCGCCGCGTCGAACGGATCGCCAATTATGGGCTGGAAGACGGACGCGTCGTCGATTTCATCAGCCGCAAGACGCCGACATCGGGCGAGGAAGTGACGTTCCTGCGGCAGATCTTCTCATCGGCCGTCGGCGAGAACGTCTGATCGGTCCCGCGCCGGAAGATCCGTCGGCACCGGACCGATCCTCGCCAGGGCACATGCCCGTCCCGGCGGGCGCGGTCTCCTCTCCGGGCAAGGCGCCCGCTCTGGCGGACATCCGGGCAGGAAAAACCCCGCGGCAGCGCTGGCAACCGCGGGGTATCCTCGTCTTGGACGGGCCTCAGTGGGCGAGGACCGCCAGAAGAAGCAGCGCCACGATGTTGGTGATCTTGATCATCGGGTTCACGGCCGGGCCGGCAGTGTCCTTGTAGGGGTCGCCCACCGTGTCACCGGTCACCGCGGCCTTGTGGGCCTCGGAGCCCTTGCCGCCGTAGTGGCCGTCCTCGATGTACTTCTTGGCATTGTCCCAGGCGCCGCCGCCTGCCGTCATCGAGATGGCGACGAACAGTCCGGTGACGATAACGCCGAGCAGCATCGCGCCGACGGCCGAGAAGGCGGCCGACTTGCCGGCGATCGCATTGATCACCACGAACATCACGATCGGCGAGAGCACCGGCAGGAGCGAGGGAATGACCATCTCCTTGATGGCGGCCTTGGTCAGCAGGTCGACCGCCGCCCCATAGTCCGGCCGCTCGGTGCCCTGCATGATGCCCGGCTTGTCGCGGAACTGGCGCCGGACCTCCTCGACGATGGCGCCGCCGGCGCGACCGACGGCCATCATGCCCATCGAGCCGAACAGGTACGGCAGCAGGCCGCCAAAGAACAGGCCGACGACCACGTAGGGGTTGGACAGCGAGAAGTCGAGGTTCACCCCGTTGAAGTAGGGATACTGGGCAGCGTTGGCTATGAAGTACTTCAGATCCTCGGTATAGGCGGCGAACAGCACCAGCGCGCCGAGACCGGCCGAGCCGATCGCGTAGCCCTTGGTGACCGCCTTGGTGGTGTTCCCGACCGCGTCGAGCGCGTCGGTCGTCTTGCGCACGTCGGCCGGAAGGTCAGACATCTCGGCGATGCCACCGGCATTGTCGGTAACCGGTCCGAACGCATCGAGCGCGACCACCATGCCCGCGAGTGCCAGCATCGTCGTCACCGCGATGGCGATCCCGAACAGGCCGGCCAGCGAATAGGTGATGATGATGCCTGCGATGATGATGATGGCGGGCACCGCCGTCGCTTCCATCGACACCGCCAGACCCTGGATCACGTTGGTGCCGTGACCGGTCACGGAGGCCGAGGCAATCGACTTCACCGGACGATAGCCGGTACCGGTGTAGTATTCGGTCACCACGATGATGAGTGCGGTGACCACCAGGCCGATGAGGCCGCACAGGAAGAGATCCAGTCCGGTGAACGACACGCCGTTGCTCGCGGTCAGCACGGTATCGGTGCCGAGCAGCATCGCGGTGACCGGATACAGCGCAATCGCCGACAGGACGCCAGTGGCGATGAACCCCTTGTAGAGGGCGCCCATGATCGACTGGTTGGCGCCGAGGCGCACGAAGAAGGTACCGATGATGGAGGTGGCGACGCAGACTGCGCCGATCGCCAGCGGATAGAGCAGTGCGGACTGCAGCACGTCCTGGCCAGCGAAGAAGATCGCCCCCAGCACCATTGTCGCGACGACGGTCACCACGTAGGTCTCGAACAGGTCGGCCGCCATGCCGGCGCAGTCGCCTACATTGTCGCCGACGTTATCGGCGATGGTGGCAGGATTGCGCGGATCGTCCTCCGGGATGCCGGCCTCGACCTTGCCGACCAGGTCGCCGCCGACGTCGGCGCCCTTGGTGAAGATGCCGCCACCCAGACGGGCGAAGATTGAGATCAGCGAGGCGCCGAAGCCGAGAGCGACGAGGGCGTCGACGACCGTACGATCGCCCGGTGCATAGCCCATCATGCCGGTCAGCACGAGGTAGTAGACCGCGACACCAAGCAGCGCGAGACCAGCAACCAGCAGACCGGTCACCGCGCCGGCGCGGAAGGCGATGGCAAGGCCGGCGGACAGGCTCAGGCTGGAGGCCTGCGTCGTGCGGACATTGGCACGCACCGAAACCAGCATGCCGATGAACCCGGCGGCCGCTGACAGGATCGCGCCGATCGCGAAGCCGATGGCGACGGTGATCGACAGCAGCCAGGCGACGATGACGAATATGACGATGCCCACGATGCCGATCGTGGTGTACTGCCGGCTCAGATACGCCTGCGCGCCTTCCTGAATTGCGCCGGCGATCTCCTGCATGCGCTGATTGCCCGCATCCGCCGCCATGACGGACTGGATCGCCCAGACGCCATAGACGATGGACAAGGCGCCGCAGGCGATAATCGCCCAAATTGCCATAGACATGGGTCCTATCCTGCTTGTCTGATTGTCGTTCGTTTCGCGAGCGGAGGCCCGGCCGCGGCCGAAATATCGTCCATGGGAGCCCCCGCCCCCCAATGTGACCGGTGGTCGGCGCGACCTTTGCCAGAAAAACCTTCGGCAAGCAACAAATCGCTACCGAAGACGGCCGCCGCGTCAGACCGCCGGACCGCGATCCAGCGACACCTTCAGCCAGCCGAGCAACAGCAGGCAGACGCCCGCGACAGGAAACACCGCGACGTTGATGATCTCCCAGCCGCCGGTCACCAGGATCGCGCCGGACATCAGCGAGGCCAATGCCTGAAAACCGAACACCAGGAAATCGTTCATCGCCTGCACCCTGGACCGCTCGGCGGGCTCGTAGGTCTCGGTCAGCAATGCGGTCGCGCCTATGAAGCCGAAGTTCCAGCCGATGCCGAGGAGCACCAGCGCAATCCAGAAATGCCACACCGTGATGCCACTCAGCGCGATGGCGGCACTGGCCGCCAGCAGCACCAGCCCGGCGGCGATGACGCTGAGCGTTCCGAAGCGGACGATCAGTGCGCCGGTAAAGAAACTTGGCGCGAACATCGCGATCACATGCCACTGGATGCCGAGCGTCGCCTCGGTCTGCGTGTGATCGCAGGCGACCATGGCAAGCGGCGCGGCTGTCATCACCAGGCTCATCAGCCCGTAGCTGCCGATGGCGCAGACCACCGCCACGATGAACCGGCCCTGCCGTGCGATCTCCAGCAGCGGCCGCCCCCCCATTCCCTTTGGCGCGGGCGGAAGCTTCGGGATGCGCAGGAAGGCGAGCACGAGGATCGCGGCAAGGCCAAGCACGATCTGCGTCAGGAAGGCACCGGCGAACGGGATCGGGTCGAGTGCGTCCTTTGTGAGGATCACGATCTGGGGCCCGAGCACACCCGTCACCACGCCGCCGGCGAGGACCCAGGAGATCGCCTTGGGCCGAAATGCCGGTGTCGCCGTGTCGGCAGCCGCGAAGCGGTACTGCTGGACGAACGCATTTCCGAGCCCAGCGAAGGCCGTGCCGAGGCAGACGAGCCAGAAGCTGCCGATGATCACCGCGTAGCCCGCAAGCCCCCCGGCGACCATCGTGGTCAGCGCGCCGAGCTGAAAGCCCGGCCTACGGCCGATGCGGCGCATCAGCATTGCCGCCGGAATCGTCCCCGACGCGACGCCGAGAACGAATGCCGTCACCGGCAGCGTTGCCAGCGACTTGTCGTCACCGAGCAGATAGTAGCCGACGAGCCCCCCCATCGAGATGACGATCGGCGCGGAGGCGCCGCCGATCGCCTGGGCAGCGGCAAGCACCAGCGCATTGCGCCGGGCCATGCGATCGTCCGAATGGTCGAACGCAGACGCTCCGGCGATCATGGTGGCGGTCTCCGCAGGTCCCGGGCCCCCGGGGGGAAACGCCGGCGAGCGGCCAACACGCCACGCCGGCGGTAGCGCGTCAACATCAATTCAACGCAGCGGATCGTCGGTTCGCACATGGCTGAACGATCGGCTGACAAGCCGCAGCTCCTGCCCGGCCACGTCAACGAAGCGTGCCGGCCCGGCTCCCGCGCGAACGTCTCCGATGCAGCTGACCGGAACGCCGGCAGCCATTGCGGCCGACTCGAAGTCCGGGGCCGACCGCGACGGCACCGCCGCCAGGATCTCGTAGTCGTCACCTCCGGTAAGGCAGAGGTCGAGCATTGAGCGGTCCGCCGCAACACAGGCAGCGGCGGCAGCCGACAGCGGCACCCGGTCGGCCGCAACCTCGGCCGTGACGCCGGAGGCCGTGCAGAGCTTGTCGAGGTCTCCGGCGAGGCCGTCCGACACATCGAGCGCCGCCGACGCGAAGCGGCGAACCGCCTCGGCGAGCGCCATGCGGGGGCGCGGCAGGCGGTAGCGATCCGCCAGGAAGATGCGATCCGCCTCCCCGACGAGACCGTGCAGGTGCGGATCGCCAGTTGCGGCGCGCAGCCCCAGCGCGCCGTCGCCGATGGTGCCCGACACGTAGAGGCGGTCGCCAGGCTGCGCCCCCGACCGGCGGACCATGCCGCTGGGCGGCACGGTGCCGAAGGCGGTGATCGAAATGACCAGCCTGCCGCTGCGGATGGTGTCGCCGCCATAAAGCTCGACCGCGTATTCGTGCTGGTCGGCGGCTAGACCCGCGGCGAATCCGGCAATCCAGGCCTCGCTCCAGTCGTCGGGCAGGCCGAGCAGCACAAGATAGCCGACGGGTCGGGCGCCCTTGGCGGCGAGATCGGAGAGGTTGACCCGAAGGGCCTTGCGCGCCACGAGATCGGCCGCCTCGCCAGCGGGGAAGTGCACGCCTTCGGCGATACCGTCCTTGGTCAGGACGAGGTCGAGATCCCGTGGCGGCGCATACGAGGCGGCGTCATCGAGCAGCCTGTGCGCGCCCGCAGCGGTCGCGAGCGGACGGAAATGGCGCGCGATCAGCCCATGCTCGTCGAGGGAGCTCATCGCGCAGCGTCAGGTGAGAATTCGGCCTGGCGGATGCGCCGGGCCAGGCGGTCGAGCAGCGCATTGACGAGGCCGGGTTCGTCGCCTTCATCGAAGAAGGCACGGGCAATGTCGACGTACTCGCTGATGATCACACGGGCGGGCACGTCGCGCCGCTCGATCAGTTCGTAAACGCCTGCCCGCAGGATCGCCCTGAGCGTCATGTCCAGCCGTCTCAACGGCCAGCCGCCTTCGAGGCTCTGATCGACTTCGGTGTCGATCCGGCGCTGCAACCTGACCACGCCCCCGAGCAGATCGCGGAAGAAGCCGACGTCGGCGTCGATCAGCCGGTCACCCTCGATCTCCGAGCCGAGACGGTGCTGCTCGAACTCGGCGATGGTCGCTAGCAGGTCGGTGCCGGCGACGTCCATCTGGTACAGCGCCTGGACAGCGGCCAGGCGCGAGGCACCGCGGCGGTTGGCCTTTCCGGCACCGGAACTGCGCGCATCCCGTCGGGGAGCGTCGGGCTTGCGGGCGGCGGTCAATTCGCTTCTCCGGAAAGCTGCCGTTTCGTCGCAATCATCGCGAGCGCGGCGCGCGCCGCCGCCCCGCCCTTGTCTTTCCGGTCGAGCCGCGCACGCACATGCGCCTGCTCTCCGTTCTCCACGGTGAGAATGCCATTACCGAGCGCCAGCAGGTGTCTGACCGACAGATCCATCACGGCGCGCGCGGATTCCCCGGCGACGATGTCATAGTGGCTGGTCTCGCCGCGGATCACGCAGCCGAGCAGCACGTAGCCGTCGAAAGCTCGGGAGGGATTGCGCTCGCCGACGTCGATCGCCATGGCGAGCGCCGCCGGTATTTCCAGGACGCCAGGAACGGTGACACGGGCCACCGCAGCCCCGGCGGCATCGAGCGCGGCCATCGCGCCCTCGCGAAGCTCCTCGGCGATGTCCGGATAGAACGCCGCTTCGATGATCAGGATCTTCGGCCGCGCCGTGGTCATTGCGGTTCGGTCTCCTTCAGACGGGCGACGTAGCGCGCCATCAGATCGACTTCGAGGTTCACGCGGTCGCCGGCGCGGCGCTCGCCCCAGGTTGTCGCAGCAAGACTGTGCGGGATCAGCATCACCTCGAACCGGCGGCCGTGCACGCGGTTGACCGTCAGCGACGTGCCGTCGAGCGCGACCGACCCCTTCTCGGCGATGAAGCGATGCAGCGGCTCGGGCGCCTCGAGCGCAAAGGCGGCGCAATCTCCGTGGTTGTGGCGCGTGACGATCTCGGCAACGCCGTCGACATGGCCGGTCACCATGTGCCCGCCCAGTTCATCGCCCTGGCGCAGCGAACGCTCGAGATTGACGCGCGTTCCCGGCTGCCATGCGCCGAGCGTCGTCCGCTGCAGCGTTTCGCGGGACACGTCGAACGACATGGCGGTACGACCATCCTCGAGCGGATGTACCGCGACGACCGTCAGACACGGCCCACCACAGGCGATCGACGCGCCAATGGCGATGCTTTCGAGGGGATAGCGGCAAGCAATCACCGCGCGAGTGCCGGCCGAACCTGGCGTTACCGAGACCACCTCGCCGATATCGCTGATCAGTCCGGTGAACACTGCCTCACCCCAGCCGCGCAAAGCTGTCCAGAACGTCCTCGCCGAGCCTGCGGCGATCCTCGCGCCTGTATGCCCCGCTGCCGGCAATGGCGGCAAGGGCCGATCCGGCAGGGAGCCCATGCGATCCGATCACACCGGGGCCGTGGAACAGCATCGCCTCGTCAACGAGATCGGCCGCAACGAGGCTTGCCGCGACCGTTGCGCCGCCCTCGACGAGCACCCTCGTGATGCCCTGGGCGGCGAGCAGTTCAAGTACAGCCGCGGGATCGAGATGCCCATCCGATCCACGCGGCGCGGACAGGACGTTCGCGCCGAGCGATTCCAGTTCCACCCGCCGGTGCGGATCGGCGTCGGCCGCCGCGACCACCCATACCGGTGCGGGGGCGGGACGGCGCAGCAGCGCGGCGGATCGGGGCAGCCTCAAACCGCCGTCGAGAACGACACGCACCGGACTGCGATCCTCCATCCCCGGCAGCCGGCATGTCAATGCAGGATCATCAGCGAGCACCGTGCCGATGCCGACCAGGATGGCGTCGTGACGTGCCCGCAGCATGTGCGCGACGGCCCGCGCCGGCGCGCCGGTGATAGCGACCGGTGCGCCACCGGCGCCCGCGATCATTCCATCGGCGCTGACGGCGAGCTTCAGCGTCACCCGGGGGCGGTCGCGCAGGATGCGCATGATGTGGCCGTCATGAACCCGGCGAGCCTCGGCGGCCATCGGCCCCACCTCGACGGCGATACCCGCCTCGCGCAGCCGCGCATGGCCCCGTCCGGCCACGCGCGGATCGGGGTCGTCGAGCGGCGAGACGACGCGGGCAATGCCCGCCGCCACCAGCGCCTCGGCACAGGGCGGGGTCCGGCCATGATGCGAGCACGGCTCCAGCGACACGTAGCAGGTGGCGCCGCGCGCCAGGTGTCCTGCTTCGGCCAGCGCCAGGACCTCGGCATGCGGCCGCCCCCCCGGCCTCGTCCAGCCGCGGCCGACGACCACCGGTCCCGCACCGCGATCAGCCACGATCAGCGCGCCGACGGCGGGATTGGGCCAGGTGCGACCGAGTTCGCGGGTGCCCAGACGAATCGCCGCGGCCATGAAGGCGGCGTCGATGTCCGGGCGCGCGGTCGGCGTAACGTGCATGAAGCTCCAGCGCCTTCAGTCGGAGGCGGTGTCCTCGGAGGCTTCGCGCGGGCCGGACAGCGCGTCGAGGAACTCCTCGAAATCCTTGGCCTCGGTGAAATTGCGGTAGACGGAGGCGAAGCGGACATAGGCGACGTCATCCAGCGACCGCAGCCCCTCCATCACCAACCGACCGATCGTCTCGGACGGGATCTCGCTCTCGCCCATGCTTTCAAGCCGCCGGACAATGCCCGAAACCAGCCGTTCGACCCGGTCGGTATCGACGGGCCGCTTGCGCAGGGCGATCTGCACCGAGCGCATCAGCTTGTCGCGGTCGAAGGGCACGCGTCTGCCGGTGCGCTTGACCACCACCAGTTCGCGCAGCTGGACACGCTCGAAGGTGGTGAACCGGCCGCCGCAATCGGGACAGACGCGGCGGCGTCGGATCGCGGCGCTGTCCTCGGTCGGTCGGGAATCCTTCACCTGGGTCGCGAGACTACCGCAGTAGGGACAGCGCATCGCCCCCCTCCCCCGCTCCCGGCCGCATTGCCGGCCTCAGCGGCCGTAGATCGGGAATCGACGGCAGAGCGCGAGCGCCCGGTCGCGGACGGCGGCCTCCACCGCGGCATTGCCCTCGTCGCTGTTGGCAGCGCGCAGCCCCTCCAGCACCTCGACGATCATGTCGCCGATCTCCTGGAACTCGGCAACGCCGAAGCCGCGCGTCGTGCCGGCCGGGCTGCCGAGACGAATGCCGGACGTGATCGTCGGCTTCTCCGGATCGAACGGTACGCCGTTCTTGTTGCAGGTGATGTGCGCGCGTCCCAGCGCAGCCTCGCTCTGCTTGCCGTTGAGGTTCTTGGGGCGCAGGTCGACAAGCATCAGGTGGGTGTCGGTACCACCCGAAACGATATCGAACCCGGCCCGCTTCAGCCGGTCAGCCAGCACCTTGGCATTGGCGACGACCTGCTGGGCGTAGAGCTTGAATTCCGGGCGAAGCGCTTCGCCGAAGGCGACCGCCTTGGCGGCAATCACATGCATCAGCGGACCGCCCTGCAGGCCGGGGAACACGGCCGAATTGACCTTCTTCGCAATCTCCTCGTCGTTGGTCAGAACCATGCCACCGCGCGGGCCGCGCAGCGTCTTGTGCGTGGTCGTGGTGACCACATGGGCATGCGGGAACGGGCTCGGATGCACACCCGCGGCGACGAGGCCGGCGAAATGCGCCATGTCGACCATCAGCTTGGCGCCGACTTCGTCCGCGATCCGTCGGAAGGCGGCGAAGTCGATGATGCGCGGATAGGCCGAGCCGCCGGCAATGATGATCTTCGGCTTGTGCTCGCGGGCGAGCGCGGCGACCTCATCCATGTCTATCCGGTGATCGTCGCGGCGGACGGTGTAATGGACCGCCTCGAACCATTTGCCCGACATGTTCACCGGAGAGCCATGGGTGAGGTGGCCCCCGGCCGACAGGCTGAGGCCGAGAATGGTGTCGCCCGGCGCGGCCAGTGCCATGAACACGGCCTGGTTGGCCTGCGAACCCGAATGTGGCTGGACATTCGCGAAGGCGCAGCCGAACAGCCGCTTGGCGCGGTCGATGGCGAGCGTTTCGACGACGTCGACGAATTGGCAACCGCCATAGTAACGGCGCCCCGGATAACCCTCGGCGTACTTGTTGGTCAGGACCGAGCCCTGCGCCTCGAGCACCGCGCGCGAGACGATGTTTTCCGAGGCGATCAGCTCGATCTCGTCGCGCTGACGGCCGAGTTCGCCCGTAACGGCCTGCATGACCTCGGGATCGGCGGCGGACAGCGGCGATTCGAAGAATGCGCTCGCGGACTCGAAAGTGGACGGTTCGGTCACCGACATTGGCGCGGACTTCCAGGTGGTAAGGGCTAGGATCGTAGCCTGCCGGACACCAGCCAGTCGACGTCCGGCAGCGGCGACGCCATAGCACAGCTGTCCGACCTGGCCAACCGCCGGGGATGCGGGCGTCCGACCCGAGGTCAATCGGCCGACATGCCGGCCAGCCGCCGCTCGAGCTTGCGCACGGCAATCCGGGCAAGATCATGGCGGGAGACACTCGCCGGTCCGAAGACGGTCACCTCGACGCCCGTCCCGGCATCCACCGCCACGGCGCGGAGCTGCGTTCCGTGGTGGCTGAACTCGATGTAGATCTCGCCGGGTCGAGGTTCCACGCCGCCGCGGGTTCCGAACGCCTCGCCCATCCGGCGCCCGTACCGCCTCAGATGCTGGATGCCGCCAGCGGAACGCCCAAGCCGTCCCGGTTGTAGACGTCCGGGCGGAAGTGGACAACGCCGTCGGAGGTCGCCCAGGCGGTGATGTAGGCAAAGTAGATCGGCGTCTGACGCTTGAGGGTCACGTCGAGCGTCTCGCCACTGCGCACAACCGTGTCGATCTTGGCGCGCGACCAGTCGCCGTTCGGCTGCAACAGCCAGTCGACGAGCTGGCGCACATTCTGCACGCGCACGCAGCCGGAGGAATGGAACCGGGCGTTCTGTCCGAACAGGGTCTGCTGCGGCGTGTCGTGCAGATAAACCGCATGCTCGTTGGGGAAATTGATCCGGATCGAACCGAGCGAGTTCTGATCGCCCGGATCCTGCTTCAGCATGTAGTCGACCGCCTCATTGGAGTTCCAGTCCACATTCGCCGGATCGATCTCCTCTCCACGCCAGGTGAAGATGCGGATCTTGTAACGCTGGAGATAGGTCGGATCCTCGCGCATCTTCGGGATGATATCCTTCTGGATGATGCTCTTCGGCACCGTCCAGAATGGATTGAAGCTGATATACTGGATCTTCTTGGCCAGCAGCGGCGACTGCCGGTCCTCGCGGCCGACGACGGCGGTGTGGCGCGACGCGACCACGCCGTTCTCGACCGCCTCGACCTCGGCCGCGGGGATGTTGACCATCACGTAGCGCTCACCGAGATCGCCCGACATCGAGCGGACCCGCACCAGGTTGGTGCGCAGTTGCTCGATGCGTACCTCGACCGGCACGTTGAGCTCGACCAGGGTCTGGTCATGGACCAGGCCATCGGGAACCAGGCCATGCCGCATCTGGAAACGGCGAACGGCGGCCTCGACATAGGTGTCGAAGGTGTTCGACACGCCGGCATTGGCCGACAGATCGCCACTGGCAATCAGGCGCTGGCGAAGCGCTGCGACGTTCTTGTGCGACAGTCCGACGCGCAGCACAGGCCCGTCGGGCACCGTGCCCCATCCGCCCCGTGCGGCGATGCCCATGTAGACGTCGATCGCACGCTGGATGTTGTCGGCGGTCAGCGCGCTCAGCGTCGGCTGGCGGGTATCGAAGGTGAAGCTCAGCGTCTGCGAGGACGGATCGAAGCGGTCGCTCCATTCCGCGCTGCGAGCGTCGAAGGTGATGATCGAGGGATCTTGATCGCGCGCCGATACGGATTGGGCTACCTGGCCAGATGCCGAGGCACGCAGCAACCCGAACCACGACCCGCTGCCCGAAGACTGCGCCATCGCCGGCGCGGCAAAGAGCACCGCGCAGAGAGCAATTCCCGAGACGCTCCTGATCGTCATGATCTGCCCGCGATCGTTCAACCAACCCAATCGTTCACCCAGTCCAACGGGCGCGCGGCGCACTCGCCGGTGCGCCGCATCGGTCGTGGTCTCTAACACCGCGACGGTTAACGAACAACAACGCTTCGTGACCGCAATAAGGCAGTCACGCAACTTTGTCCGCCGGAGAGCCGGAAAGGATGCGCGGTTCAGAGCCGATAGAGGATCTGATCGGTCCAGAATCGCTCGAGCTTCTGCAGCGAGCGGTTGAGGCGCTCGAAATCGTCGCTGCCCAGACCACCCACCTTCTCAATCGACTTGAGATGACGCTCGTAGAGATGCTTGACCACGTCGTGCACCTCCTGGCCCTTCTTGGTGAGGCTGATGCGTACCGACCGGCGGTCCACCGTCGAGCGCTGGTGATGCACGTAGCCGCCCTCGACCAACTTCTTGAGGTTGTAGGAGACATTCGATCCGAGGTAATAGCCGCGCGTACGCAGTTCCCCCGCCGTCAATTCGGAATCGCCAATGTTGAACAACAGCAGCGCCTGAACGCTGTTGACGTCCGCCCGCCCCTGCCGGTCGAACTCGTCCTTGATGACGTCGAGCAGGCGCCGATGCAGGCGTTCGACCAGGGTCAATGCCTCGAGATATCGGGACTTCAGCTCATCGGAGCCGTTCTCCGGCCCCGGACTCGCGTGCTTCGCGACGGCTACATTCATCTGACTGCCTCTCCGTTTGTCCTGCGGTGTTCCCCAGGTTGAGAGGAAGCCTAGCCGGTGTGGCCTAAGATCGGCTTAAAAGGCAGGATTAATTTTGTTCAAAAATCCATATTTCCGATCCATTTACCCTATGAATATGTGAATCCCCAGCGCGCGCCGCACATCACACCTATACCCACATCAGATAGAGACTCATGATATACTTCTATATTACTTCCCTCTCTCACCTTCATTCGGATGGAAGCCTAAGTATCTGTCCGGTATTCTCCGGGGTCCCGGTCCACCACGCCAGTCCGACGTAGATCAGGATTGTCGCGACATGAAAGGTGACCGTCAGCCAAGCCGACCCGAACAGGTCGGAAAAACCGACATGCATGACGAGTTCAGCGACCGAGGAGAACAGCCAGGCCGCAACGCCCCATGCCGCGCCGCACCACAGACCGACGGCCGCAACCACCTGCAGCAGGGCAAAATAGATCGTCGCGATCTGCACGTGCGCTGGCTGGCCGGCAAAACCCGGGCCGATCGCGCCGAGGATCCTGGCCCAGTTGACAAGGCCGCTGAGGAAGTAGAACAGCGCCAGCGCGCGCAGATACCACAGCAGGATCGCCGGAGCGACGGGCGCGGCCTTGGCGAACTGCAGCGGCATCGCCTTATCCGTCCGTCCCGACGACATCCAGCCGCCCGAGATCAAGTTCCTCGTCGAGCGGCGCGAAATAGGCATCGACCTCGGCGTCCGAGACGTCCTCGAGACGGTCGGGCTGCCAACGCGGCTGGTTGTCCTTGTCGATGATCAGGGCTCTCACGCCCTCAAAGAACTCATGTCCGGTCAGGATGCGGGACACGATCCGGAATTCGATCCGCATGCATTCCTCGAAGGAAGATCGGGCTCCGAGCTGCATCTGGCGCAACGCGATCTTCTGGCTGACGGGGGATTTGGTCCGCATCGTGGCGATGGTCTTCCGGGCCCAGTCGGCGTGGTCCCCCTGCTCCCGGTCCAGCCGCTCCAGTACCTCTTCCACCGAGTCCGCCGAGAAGCACCGGTCGATAACAGGCATCAGCGTGCGCACCGGGGCCGCTTCGGACGGCACGGCGAACGGCGCCAGCAGCGTGTCGGTGTCGCCGGGACCGCAAAGTGCGGCGAGAATGTCGGGGAAGGCGTCGCTGTCGGCCGCCAAGGTGGCAATGCCCGCCCATGCCGCCTCGGCGCGGCCGAGGCGCACGCCGGTGAGGGCCAGATATGTCCCGAGGCTTCCCGGCAACCGCGGCAGGAACCAAGTACCGCCAACGTCCGGGAACAGCCCGATGCCGGTCTCCGGCATGGCGAAGATGGTGCGCCCGCCGACGACCCGGTGGCTGCCATGGACAGAGACGCCGACCCCGCCACCCATGACGATGCCGTCAATCAGCGCGACATAGGGCTTGGGATAGCGCTTGATGTAGGCGTTGAGACGGTATTCCTCGCGATAGAAGTCCAGGGCACGGCTGTCACCGGCGCGGCCCCAGTCGTGCAGTTGACGGATGTCGCCGCCCGCACAGAACGCCTTCTCGCCGGCAGCACGGATCACCACACGGTCGATCGCCGCGTCATTGGCCCAGGCCACGAGCTGCGGATGCAGCTGGCGCACCATGCCGAGGGTCAGGGCGTTGAGTGCCTTGGGCCGGTTGAGCGTGACGATGCCGGCACGTCCGCGCACCTCGAACAGGATCTCGGCATCCTCAGCCATCGATCGGCGTCCTCGCGGTTGCAAGCGGTTGCAATCTGCCGGCGCCGGCGCACCGGGCGTGACGACCGGATAGCGGGGGCGGCATCAGGCGTCAACCGACGGCGGTTTTGAGCAGCCGCAGGGGGCGTGCTAGAGTTCGTGTTGAGAATGGTTCCAGACAACCGGGCAGGAGCGGCAACGGCATGGCTAGACGCGAGGAATCGCCGGCAAGCGGAGGCGGCACCTTCGCCAGGCCGCGCTCGGCGGGCATGGTGCGGCCGATCCGCCCCCGCAGGAACCGCCGGGCCGACTGGGCGCGCCGGCTGGTCCGCGAGACGGTGGTGACACCCGATGATCTGATCTGGCCGATCTTCCTCGTCGCCGGAAAGGGCGTACGCGAGCCCGTCGCCGCGATGCCGGGAGTCGTGCGCCATTCCGTCGACGAAGCGGTGCGGGCCGCGGCGGAGGCAGCCGGTCTCGGCATTCCGGCGATCGCGCTGTTTCCCTATACCGACCCGGCGCTGCGCGATGCGAAAGGTTCGCAGGCGCTCAATTCCGACAACCTCGTCTGCCGGGCCTGCAAGGCGATCAAGGACAGCGTGCCGGAGATCGGGATCATCACCGACGTCGCCCTCGACCCCTATACCAGCCACGGCCATGACGGATTGCTCGAGGACGGCCGGATCCTCAACGACGCAACGGTCGAGGTACTAGTTCAGCAGTCGCTGGTGCAGGCGCGCGCCGGCGCCGACGTCATCGCCCCGTCAGACATGATGGACGGACGCGTCGGGGCGATCCGCGCCGCGCTGGAAGCCGAGGGGATGATCGACACCCAGATCATGGCCTATTCGGCCAAGTACGCCTCCTCGTTCTACGGGCCGTTCCGCGATGCGATCGGCTCGTCGGCGACGCTGGTGGGCGACAAGCGCACCTACCAGATGGATTTCGCCAATTCCGACGAGGCGCTGCGCGAGGCCGAGCTCGACATCGCCGAAGGCGCCGACATGATCATGGTGAAACCGGGATTGCCCTATCTGGACATCCTGCGCCGACTCAAGGACCGGTTCGCGATGCCGACCTTCGCCTACCAGGTGTCGGGGGAGTACGCGATGATCTGCGCGGCGGGTGAACGCGGCTGGATGGACCGCGACCGCTGCATGATGGAGACGCTGGCCGCCTTCAAGCGGGCGGGGGCGGACGGCGTCCTCACCTACTTCGCGATCGATGCGGCGCGGATGCTGAACGACGCCTGATCCGCACCGAAGCCTCCCGTTGCGTCGGCGGAGCGCGCCGATCGGCGCGGGGCCGGCCAACATCGTGTCGCTGGCGATCCGATCACGTCCGTCTCCTGTATCGGTGGCGGGGGAAGGATTCGGCGGGTTTGCCGCTGGACGGGTCGGCGGACGGTCTGTACGACGATCCGCATGAGCGCAAGGCTGGCGATTTCCCTGGACGACGTGCGCGCGGCCGCGGAGGTCATCCGCGGCCACGTGCTACGCACGCCGCTGGTGCCGGCGCCGCGCCTTGCCACGCTGGCCGGAACGCGGGTGGCGGTCAAATACGAGAACCTCCAGGTCACCAACGCATTCAAGGAGCGCGGCGCGCTCAACCGACTTGCAGCACTCGGTCCGGACGAGCGGCGGCGCGGCGTCGTGACGCTTTCGGCCGGCAACCATGCCCAGGCGGTGGCCTGCCATGCCCGGCGCCTTGGCATCCCAGCGACCATCGTCATGCCGCGCACGACGCCGTTCACCAAGGTAGCGAGCACCGAGGCATTCGGAGCGACGGTCGTGCTGGATGGCGAGACCGTCGCCGAATGCCGCGATGCGGTCGATCAATTCATCGAACGCGACGGCCTGACGCTCGTCCACCCGTATGACGATCCGCTCGTGATGGCCGGCCAGGGCACGATCGCGCTGGAAATGCTGGAAGAGATGCCTGATCTCGACTGTCTGGTGGTGCCGGTCGGCGGCGGCGGGCTGATCTCCGGCATCGCCGTTGCCGCGCGGGCGCTGAAGCCCGACATCGCGATCTATGGGGTCCAGACCTCGCTCTATGCCTCCATGGCAGCGGCGCTGGCCGGAAGGCCGGCCTGCTGCGGCGGCGATACCCTCGCCGAGGGCATCGCAGTGAAGTCGGTCTCCCCAGCCGCGGTCGAGATCCTCAAGAAGTACCGGATCGAGGTGCTCGAGGTCGACGAATCGGCCATCGAGCGGGCGATCTACGCGTATCTGACCCTGCAGAAGACGCTCGCCGAAGGCGCGGGTGCGGCGGGGCTGGCCGCCGTTCTGGCCGAACCGGAACGCTTCGCCGGACGCTCGGTCGGTCTCGTCCTGACGGGTGGCAATATCGACCCCCGGCTGCTGTCGGCGATTGCGGTGCGCGCGCTCGAACGCGAGGACCGCGTGGTCAGCTTCCGCATCACCGTCAGGGACCGGCCCGGCGAACTGGGCCACGTCACCTCGATCCTCGGGCGCGAGGGTGCCAACATCCTCGAGGTTTCGCACCAGCGCCTGCTACTCGACGTGCCGGCCATGAGGGCAACGGCCGACATCACCGTCGAAACGCGGGACCGGGACCACGCCGAGCGGATCAGGCAGGCGCTGGAGGCGGCGGGAATGACCGTCTCGCGGCTTGTCCCCAGGCAGCGGCCCGAGAGCTGATCCGTCTATACTCGACAGATTAGATCGTGTTAAGGCGCAGCTTGGAAAGCGGGGCGCCGGTCGTCATTATGCGCGGCCGGAGCGGCGAGCGGGGGAGCGACGCCGGAATGGAAGACTTCCACATGTGGACGACCTTCGCGGTCATCGCAGCCGCGGTCGTCGCCTACGTGACCGAGAAGGTGCCGCTCGAACTGACCGCGGTCAGCGTCCTTGTGGCATTCCTGCTCCTGTTCGAGATATTCCCCTTCATCGGCGCCGACGGAGAGCGGATCGTCACGACCGACCAGCTGCTGGCAGGCTTTGCCAATCCGGCGCTGTTCACCGTGCTGGCGTTGCTGGTCATTGGCCAGGGCCTGTTCCAGACCGGAGCACTCGACGGGTTCGCGCAGCGGGTCGGCCAATGGGCCGGCGGCCGCACCACGATGACCACCGCGGCGGTCCTCACCGCGACCGGCGTGCTCAGCGCCTTCATGAACAACACGCCCGTCGTCGTTCTCATGCTTCCGGTGCTGGGTGCGGTTGCGCTGAGAGCGCGGATGTCGCCGAGCAAGGTCATGATCCCCCTCAGCTTCGTGTCCATCCTGGGGGGCATGACCACGCTGATCGGCTCTTCGACCAACCTTCTCGTCGCCGGCGTTGCCCGCGACCTCGGCGTGCGCAATCTCGGCTTCTTCGATTTCACGGGGATCGCGGTCATCCTGGCGGTTGTTGGCGGCCTCTACGTGCTGTTCGTCGCGCCGCGCATCCTACCGGCGCGAGCGACGATGGTGCAGGAAGTCGGCGGCGGCCAGGGCAAGCAGTTCATCGCCCAGATTCCCATCACCTATGGCCATCCGCTGGTGGGCGCGCGCGCGGTCGCCGGCATGTTCCCGGCGCTGAAGGGAATGACGGTGGTGATGGTCCAGCGCGGCGAGCACCCGATCCATGCGCCGTTCGAGGATACGACGCTGCAGCCCGGTGACGTGGTGGTCGTGGCGGCCACGCGAACCGTTCTCACCGACGCGCTGAAGGGTACCCGGGCGCTGATCTCGGCGGAGGCGATCGGCGCGCTGGACGGCAATGGCGAGGACGAGAATACACCGCCGGCGGACGGACCGATCATGCTTGCCGAGGCCGTGGTGGCACCGGGCTCGCGGCTGATCGGCCGCACCATCGAACAGTCGGCGCTGCGGGCGATGACCGGCTGCATCGTGCTCGGCATCCAGCGCCACAGCCGCATGATCCGCATGCGCATGAGCGACATCCGCCTCGAGGCCGGCGACGTGCTGCTGGTCTCCGGCTCGCGCTCGCAGGTGGAGGGGCTGCGTCTTTCCCGCGACGTCATCCTGCTTGAATGGTCCGCCTCCGAGGTGCCGCTGACCGAGCGCGCGGGACGCGCGCTTGCCATCTTTCTGAGTGTCGTCGCAATTTCGGCCTCGGGCACGCTGCCGATCACCATTGCCGCCATCGCCGGCGCCCTGGCCATGGTGCCTGCAGGCTGTCTCAACATCCGCCAGGCCGCGCGCGCCTTCGACCGTCGGATCTATCTGCTGATCGGCTCATCGCTCGCGATGGCGATACCGCTCGAGGCGACTGGCGGCGCGCGCTTCATCGCCGAGGGCGTCGTCAGCCTGCTGGAAGGCCAGCAGCCCACGGTCGTCCTCTCGGCGATGTTCCTGCTGATCGCCTTCATGACGAACTTCCTGTCGAACAATGCGACCGCCGTTCTGTTCACGCCGATTGCGGTCTCGACGGCCAACCAGCTCGGCGTCGATCCCTTCCCCTTCGTGGTGATGGTGATCATGGCGGCAAACTGCTCGTTCGCGACGCCGATCGGCTACCAGACCAACCTGCTGGTCATGACGCCGGGACACTACCGCTTCGCCGATTTCGTCAAGGTTGGCGCCCCCCTGGCATTGTTGATCTGGCTCACCCATACTATCGTGGCGCCATGGTATTATGCATTCTGAGTTAGGGATCGATCGCCCCGGACCTCTGCCTTGAGCGAGCTCGGAAGAGACAATCCGCAGTTCTACCTGACCGCGCCGACGGCATGTCCCTACCTGCCCGGCAAGTACGAGCGGAAGGTGTTCACGCATCTGGTGGGCGAGAAGGCCGCAGCCCTCAACGACATCCTGACCCAGGGTGGCTTCCGCCGAAGCCAGAACATCGCCTACCGCCCCGCCTGCGAGGGGTGCCGGGCCTGCGTCTCCGTGCGGGTTGTCGTCGATGCCTTCCGACCCAGCCGGAGCTTCCGCCGCATCCTGAGACGCAACGCCGACCTGATTGGCAACGAGGTGCCGCCCCAGCCCTCGGCCGACCAGTACGCCCTGTTCCGCGACTATCTTGATGCCCGACACGCCCACGGCGGGATGGCCGAGATGTCCGTGCTCGACTACGCGATGATGGTCGAGGACACGCATGTCGAGACGCGGCTTGTCGAATACCGGCGGCGCGGCCCGGACACCGCGATGACCGGACGCGGACGCGGCCCGCTGCTCGCGGTCGCGCTGACCGACATCCTCAGCGACGGGCTGTCGATGGTCTACTCGTTCTACGATCCCACCCAGGAGGACCGCAGCCTCGGCACCTACATGATCCTCGACCACATCGAGCGCGCCCGCCGGGCCGGGCTTCCCTATGTCTATCTGGGTTACTGGGTGAACGGCTCGCGCAAGATGGGCTACAAGATCCGCTTCCAGCCGCAGGAACATCTCACCGGCATCGGCTGGACACGCGTCAGTGCGGCGGAGGCGGCCGCGTAGCCGCGCTGATGCCGCGCATTGTCCTGCCGGCATCCCGGTCAAGGAGCCGGAATCGATCAGAGGACTGTTCGCCCCGGAAGACCGTTCGCAACGACGGACGGGGCGTTGGCATTACGGATGGCGGGGTCGACGGTCGGAGCACACTTGCTGCGGCCGTCGGGCTGAAGGTGCTGGCGGCAATGTCAGCCCGAACCCATTCCCCCACCGAACCTGTTCGTCCTCGGGAAGCCCTTGGGTGGAAGGCGGCCGGCCTGGCCGCGGTTGCCGCGCCATTCGTGGAGATCCTTGACGGTCCAGGTCCGGCCGGCGGTATCGATCCAGCTCAGTCCATCGGCAAGCGCGAACACCTTGGCATCGGCCAGCCCGCCATCCTTGAAGCGCTGCAGACGGACACCCTTTCCGCGGGTCATCTCCGGAACTTCCGAAAGCGGAAAGACGAGCAGCTTGCGGTTCTCTCCGATGGTCGCCACAGTGTCGCCGGCGGCCGGCACGCAGATCGCCGCCTCGACGGGCGGCGATACGTTGAGCACCTGCTTGCCCTTGCGGGTGTTGGCCACGACCTCGGCCTCCGGAACCACAAAGCCTCGTCCGTCGGTGCCAGCCACCAGCAGCTTGCGGGAGGGATCGTGGACGAAAGCCGACACGATGTCGTGCGTCTCGGCGATATCGACCATCAGCCGCACCGGCTCCCCGTGGCCGCGCCCACCCGGCAGCCTGTCGGCGCCTAGCGTGAAGAAGCGGCCATCGGTGGCGAACAGCAGGATCCTGTCAGTGGTCTGCGCGTGGAACGCGAACTTGAGTCGGTCGCCGCTCTTGAAGGGAAGGTTCGAGACATCGGTCTGGTGCCCCTTCATAGCGCGGATCCAGCCCTTTTCGGAGAGGATGACCGTCACCGGCTCCTTCTCGATCAGGGCCTCCTTCAGATCCTCCAGCGCCTCGGCAGAGGGAAGCGCGGCGGCGTCGGCGATCTCGGTGCGGCGGCGGCCCAGTTCGGTCATCGGGCCATAGGCCTTGCGGATGTCGCGGATCTCGCATGCGATCCTTTCCCACTGGCGTTCCTCGGAGCCGACCAGCCCGCGCAGCTCCGCCTGTTCGGCGGACAGGGCCTCATGCTCGCGGCGGATCTCCAATTCCTCGAGCTTGCGCAGCGACCGCAGCCGCATGTTGAGAATCGAGTCCGCCTGCAGCTCGGTGAGTTCGTATCGCCGGATCAGCTCGGCCTTCGGCTCGTCTTCCTCGCGGATGATGCGGATCACCTCGTCGAGGTTGAGATAGGCGATCAGATAGCCGCCGAGCACCTCGAGACGGTGGGCGATCTTGTCGAGCCGGTGGTTGGAGCGGCGGACCAGCACCTCGCGGCGATGGTCGAGCCATTGCCGCAGGACATCGGCCAGACCAAGCACCATCGGCACCCTGCCGCCACTCAGCACGTTCATGTTGAGCGGGATGCGGGTCTCCAGATCGGTAAGTTTGAACAGCGACTCCATCAGGATCGCGGGATCGACCGTGCGGCTCTTCGGCTCAAGCACGATCCTCACATCGTCAGCGGATTCGTCGCGCACATCGGCCAGCAACGGCAGGCGGCGGGCAGTCAGCAGTTCGGCGATCTTCTCGATCAGCCGGCCCTTCTGCACCTGGTAGGGAATCTGCGTGACAACCGCGATCCAGGTGCCGCGCCCCTGATCCTCCACGTGCCAGCGCGCCCGCAGACGGAACGAGCCGCGCCCGGTGCGATAGGCCTCGACGATTGATCCGTGCGGCTCGACCAACACGCCGCCGGTCGGAAAATCCGGCCCTTCTACATATCTGACGAGGGTTTCGACCGGCGCGTCGGGGTGCTTGATGAGGTGAAGCGCGGCATCGCAAAGTTCCGCGACGTTGTGCGGCGGGATCGACGTGGCCATGCCGACCGCAATGCCCGCGCTGCCGTTGGCGAGCAGGTTCGGAAAGGCGCCCGGCAGGACGACTGGCTCGCGCTCCTCGCCGTCATAGGTCTCGCGGAAATCGACCGCGTCCTCGTCGAGGCCATCGAGCAGCAGCCGCGCCGTCTCGGTCAGCCGCGCCTCGGTGTAGCGCATCGCCGCGGCGTTATCGCCGTCGATGTTGCCGAAATTGCCCTGCCCGTCGACCAGCGGATAGCGAACGGCGAAATCCTGGGCGAGGCGCACCAGCGCGTCATAGACGGACTGATCGCCGTGCGGATGGTACTTGCCGATCACGTCGCCGACCACGCGCGCACATTTCTTGAAGCCCGCGTCCGGATCAAGCCGCAGCAACCGCATCGCGTAGAGAACCCGACGGTGCACGGGCTTCAGCCCGTCGCGCACATCGGGCAGTGCACGATGCATTATCGTCGACAGTGCATAGGACAGATAGCGCTCTTCGAGCGCCTGGCGCAGGTCGATCGGTTCGATGCCGCCCTCTGGCGGCGGTGGGGAGGTGCGGGCCGACATGGCCGAGGGTTACCCGAATGCGGCGAGTCTGGGAAGCCGTCCGGACGCGCTGCCATGGCCGCAACGAGCCCTGACGCCGGGCGGTCGGCATGATCGGCGCATCGTGCGGTGCCTGCGGTCTGATGCAGTGGCTACGCGGATACGACACGGCCGGGGACTGTCTGCCCCGTGCCGGCCATCCGACTGGTGTCACGCCGATCACCGCGCTCGCCGGACACCATCTCGGGGCGCGGTGCGGATGGGGTCAGGCGATGCCTCCGGGGCCACCCAGGACGACCACCTTCGTGCCGGTCGGAACGCGTCGATAGAGGTGGAGGATGTCCTGGTTGATCATCCGGATGCAGCCGGACGAGACATTCGAGCCAATCGTCCACGGCTCGAACGTGCCGTGGATCCGGTAGAGCGTGTCGCGGTTGCCCTGCCACAGGTAGAGCGCGCGGCAACCCAGCGGATTGTTCGGTCCGCCCGGAACGCCCAGTCCGCTCTGAAGCTGCGAGAGCAGCGGCACGATCTCGGGCTGACGCTCGATCATCTCCTTCGGCGGATACCAGTCCGGCCATTCGCGCTTGGCATTGATCGTCGCCTCGCCGGACCAGCCGAAGCCCTCGCGGCCGACGCCGACGCCGTAGCGCATGGCCCGACCGCCCGGCTCGACATGGTAGAGGTACCGGGCATACGGATCGACGACGATCGTTCCGGGCTGTTCCGTCGTCGCGTAGGCGACGTTGCGGCGCAGGAAGACCGGATTGATCTGCGACAGATCCACGCCCGGGATCGGGAACGGCTCGTCGTAGACCGGCGCGTACATCGCAGCATATTGCGACAGCTGCGGGTCGACAGCTTCTGCCGCCGGACCGGGCGGCGGATTCGACTGGCAGGCAGCCAATCCGACGGACGCGGTCGCAGCCGCGCCGACAAGGAAGCTGCGGCGGGTAAGCTCGGTCATTCGGTCAATGCTCCCAACAGGGTGTGTTCGCGCGAATCAAATGATCTTCTCCCGGAAATGGTTTCGACATCCTGTGCGCGCGGGTCGAGTGAGCTTGGCCTTCAATCATGTCCAGTTCGTGGTGGCAAAATGACAACACCGCGAGGTGGGTGCCCGCGCGGGGCAGCGTGGCATCCGCGACACAGTGTGGGTCCATCGCAGCCTCATCCCCCTGCGACCAGCCGGATCAGCCGTTCCCGCTCGGCCGGCATGGCGATGCGGCGCGGCTCCAGGATGTGACGCTGCAGGAAGTATCCGGTCAGCGCGAATCCTGCGGCGAGGTCGTCGGCCGACGGTTCGACATCTGGCAGCGTCAGGAACGGCGGTAACCGGAGCAGCCGGTCGCTGAACGCGGCGCCGGCCTGCCGGCTGATCGCGCGCCCGGATTTCGGCGACACATAGACGAGATCCTGCAGGCTGCCTGTCGCGGCGCATTCGCGCAGATCGAGGCCGAAGCCGAGATCTGCGAGCAACGCCAGCTCGAAACGCACCAGCGCTGCCGGACCGGCGTGGGGCGTCTCGAGCCGGGCCAGCACCTCGCCGACGCGTTCATACAGCTGCGGATGCGGATCGCGCTCCGGCAACAGCCGCAACAATGCCGCCAGCGTTGCGAAGCCATAGAGCGCGCTGCGGCTTTCCATCAGAGCCACCGCGCGGGCCTCGCGGACTTCGATGGCGAAGTAGCCGAGATGTTCCTCCAGACGCGCGCGCCATACGGCATCCACCGTGTTGCCGGGCTGCAGCGCAACCTGCATCCGCCGCGACCGTCCGCCGCGTACCAGCCCGAGGTGCCGCCCGCGTCCGGCCGTGAACAGCTCGACGATGGTGCTCGTCTCGCCGTGGCGGCGCACTCCCAGGATGATGCCTTCGTCACGCCATTCCATCGCCGGTCAATCGCGCGGAGCAGCCTGCCGCCGAGGGATCAATCGCGGGGGAAGTCGAGCCCCATCTCCCGGTACCGTTCCGGATCGTCGGCCCAGCTCTCCCGCACCTTGACGAACAGGAAAAGATGAACGGGAACCTCGAGAATGGCCGCCAGCTCCTCGCGCGATGCGGCGCCGATCTCCTTGATCGTACGGCCATTCTTGCCAAGCACGATGGCGCGCTGACTCTCGCGGGCCACATAGATCGTCTGCTCGATGCGCACCGAGCCATCCCGGCGTTCGGTCCAGGTCTCTGTCTCCACGTGCGATTCGTAGGGAAGCTCCTGATGAAGGCGCAGATAGAGCTTCTCGCGCGTAATCTCGGCGGCGAGCTGACGCAACGGGAAGTCGGAGATCTGGTCTTCGGGATAGAGCCAGGGACCGGCCGGCATGACCTCGGCGAGAGCGGCCATCAGATCATCGACGCCGTCGCCGGTGAGCGCAGAAATCATGAAGGTCCGCTCGAACGGTAACGCCGCGTTGAATGCTGCCGTGACCTCGAGCAGCTTGTCGCGGCGCATGACGTCGATCTTGTTGAGGGCAAGGAACCGGCGGTGGGGGACGTCGCGCAGCCTGGCAAGGATCGCCTCGGCCTCCTCGTCAAGCCCCTTCCGGGCATCGACGATCATCACCACCGCATCGGCATCTGTGGCGCCGGCCCAGGCGGAGCGCACCATCGCCGTGTCCAGTCGGCGCTTCGGACGGAAGATGCCCGGTGTATCGACGAACACGATCTGCGCCGGCCCGCGCACGGCGATGCCGCGCACCAGGCTGCGGGTCGTCTGAACCTTGTGGGTCACGATGGACACCTTCGCGCCCACCAGCCGATTGAGCAGCGTCGACTTGCCGGCGTTCGGCGCTCCGATCAGCGCAACGAAGCCGCACCGATGAGCGGCCTCGAGAGCGTCGGACTGCGATTCGTCGCGGTCGCTCATCGGCGCACCTCCTGCCAGACGCCCTCGCGCACCAGAAGTGCCTCGGCGGCATTCTGCTCGGCCGCCCGCTTGCTGCCACCGACGGCGCGAATGCTGTCGATCCCCGGTAGCGAAACCTCTATCTCGAACTGCGGCGCATGGTCGGGGCCGGACCGGGATACCTCCCGGTAGACCGGCGCCGCGAGACCCCTGGCATGTGCCCATTCCTGCAGCGAGGTCTTGGCGTCCTTCAGCAACCGTGAATCGCGGTCGATCCGACCGGCCCAGTGGTCGCGGATGAATGTGGCTGCAGGATCGAGTCCGCCATCGAGATAGATCGCCCCGATGACCGCCTCGCAGACGTCGCCGAGGATCGCCTCCTTGGCGCGACCGCCGCTCTGGACCTCACCGCTGCCCAGCCGCAGAAAGGCGCCGAGATCGATCTCGCGCGCGACCGCGGCACAGGTCTCGCGCCGCACCAGCGCCGCCAGCCGACGCGACATCTCGCCCTCGTCGGCATCGGGAAAACGCTCGTAAAGCATGTGCGCCATCACCAGCCCCAGCACGTGATCGCCGAGGAATTCAAGGCGCTGATAGGAGGGTCGGCCGGTGCCGGCCACCGCGCTGGCGTGGGTCAGCGCGGTGGCCAGCAGCGAACCGTCGGAAAAGGTGTAGCCGAGCTTCGCCTCGAGTTGGGCGAAGGCCGCCGCGCCAGTCATCTCACGACGTCGAACAGCCGACCCCAGCGCACATCCGTCGGCCATCGCCAGAGCTCCCAGACTCGGGTCTGCTCATCGAGGGAGAAGAAGATCAGGTCCGCACGCCCAACAAAGTTCTCGAACGGTACGTAGCCGACCGCGCTCAGGAAGCGGCTGTCGGTCGAATTGTCGCGGTTGTCGCCCATCATGAAGTAGTGCCCCTCGGGCACCTGGTAGACCGGCGTGTTGTCACCGAAGCCGTTGTCGCCGAGTTCCAGCACGTGATAGCTCACGCCGTTCGGCAGTGTCTCCACGAACTGCGCGACCGGCGCGGCGGAGCTGCCACGGTCGGTGCTGACGAAATCCGCCACCCGCTCGCGCCGCACCGGCTCCCCGTTGATGTACAGGATCCCGCCGCGCACCTGGATCTCGTCGCCGGGCAGACCGATCACGCGCTTGATGTAATCGGTGGAGTTGTCGCGCGGCAGCTTGAACACCGCGACGTCCCCACGCTGTGGTTCACTCGCCCAGATGCGTCCGGCGAATATGTTCGGCCCGAACGGGAACGAGAAGCGGCTGTAGCCGTAGCTGAACTTGGAGACGAACAAATAGTCGCCGATCAGCAGCGTCGGCATCATCGAGCCGGACGGGATATTGAACGGCTGGAACAGGAATGTCCGCACCACCAGCGCCAGCAGCAGCGCGTGGATCACGACACGGACGGTTTCGCCGAACCCGCCCTGCTGCCTGGGCTTCTTCTCGCTCATGACGCTCATCGACTGATATCCCCGGACGGGCCGGCCCCGTATATCGGGTTCGGTGCCGGGTCGCAATCAATCCCCGGCACGTGGCGAAAGCGCGGCGTGCAGCGGCGGTCCGGCCGGCGCCGCCTCAGGGCAGGTCGCGGCGCGGCACGGCCGAGATGATCACGACGGCCTGGGCGAGCGGTCCGTCGTCGGTGATGGACACATCGACCCGCGGCTCGAAGCCGTCGGGCGTCAGTTCCTGCAGGATCAGACTGGCTCCCCCGGTCAGATGCATCGTCGGGCGGCCCGAGGGCAGGTTCACCACACCGAGATCGCGCCAGTAGACACCGCGGCGGAAGCCGGTTCCAAGCGCCTTCGAGCAGGCCTCCTTGGCCGCGAACCGCTTGGCGTAGGAGGCCGCCCGCATCTTGCGGCGATCCGACTTCGCCCGCTCGACCTCGGTGAAGATGCGGTCGAGGAACCGGTCGCCCCATCGCTCGATCGCGCGTTCGATGCGGCGGATGTCGATGATGTCGTTGCCGATGCCGAGGATCAACGGCCGACCTCAGGCTCCGGCCGCGTGCTGTGCGCGACGGGCAGCGTCCATCAATGCGCGCATCCGTCGCACGGCGGAGTCGAGACCGCTGAAGATCGCCTCGCCGATCAGGAAATGCCCGATGTTCAGTTCGACGATCTCGGGAATCGCCGCCACGCCGCTCACCGTCTCGAAGGTGAGGCCGTGACCGGCGTGGACCTCTAGGCCAAGCCCATGGGCGAAGGCCGCAGCCTCACGGATCCGGGCAAGCTCGGCCTCGCGTCCCGGACCATCCCCGGCCAGCGCGAGATCGCAGTAGCGGCCGGTGTGGATCTCGACGACATCCGCGCCGATGTCCTGCGCCGCCCGCATCTGCGACGCATCCGGCTCGATGAACAGCGAGACACGGATACCGGCATCGCGCAGCGCCTGGACGAGCGGTCGTAGCGTCCGGCGCCCGCCGATCACGTCGAGACCGCCTTCGGTGGTGCGCTCCTCGCGCCTTTCGGGAACGATGCAGCAGGCGTGCGGGCGATGGCGCAAGGCAATTGCGCGCATCTCGTCGGTCGCCGCCATCTCGAAGTTGAGCGGCCGGTCGATCTCGACGCTGAGACGGGCGATATCCTCGTCGGAAATGTGCCGCCGATCCTCGCGCAGATGGGCGGTTATGCCGTCGGCCCCGGCATCGGCCGCCAGATGCGCGGCGCGGACAGGATCAGGATGACGGCCGCCGCGCGCGTTACGGATGGTGGCGACATGATCGATGTTGACGCCAAGTCTGAGGTAACGGCCAATGCCCGTGCGCGAACTGCTCATCCGCTCCTCCCGTTGTCGTTGCGCGTCGGCTGCGCGATGCGCGCCGCGCGCTCGGCAAACTGCCGGCGGCGGGCCTCCTGAAACGAACGCACCGTGGTCCTGACGAGTACATAGAAGATGAACCAGGTCAGGATTCCAAGAGGTACCGCGCCGACCAGCATCGGTTTCAGAACCGGCCATATGGCGTCGAAACTGTGCGCGAACACCCCTTCACTCATGTCGATCGGCGGTTCTGCCTCGTCGCGCATCCCCAGGATCCAGCGGCCGACCCGGTAGCTTGCGGCCCACAGAAACGGAAAGGTCAGCGGATTGCCGACCGCCGTGCCGAAAGCGGAGGCGAGCAGATTGCCGCCGGTCACGAAGGCGATCGCGGCCGCGAGGATGAAGTGCAGGCCGACGAATGGGGTAAGCGACACCAATGCCCCGGCGGCAAACCCCGCCGCGATCGAATGCGGCGACGCCGACAGGCGCAGCACCCGCTTGCCGATGTAGCGTAGCGAGCGGCCCCAGGAGCGCCGCGGCCAGAGCGCCACCCGCAGGCGTTCGCGCAGGTTGGGCCGTATGCGGCGCCTGAACAGCATGGCTCAGCGGCCCCCACGTCCGGTGGCGGCGTCACCGCAGGCATCCGCGAGGGGGCCGCCGCGCCGCATCACGTCGTCAGGAACCGGCTGCCCGGCTTGCTGACCGGAACGGCCGCCAACGATGCCGGCACGTCGCCTTCGGCATAGGTCGGGATGTCGATGACGGTCAGCGCGACGAGCGGGACGCCGACATCGGCGGTGCCGCCCGACCGGTCGACGAGACAGGCGGCACCTGCGCAATCACCGCCCGCCTCACGGATGGCCGCGATGCATTCGCGCGATGACAATCCGGTGGTCACGACATCCTCGACCATCAGGCAGCGGGCACCGGCCGGGATGGTGAAGCCGCGGCGCAGTGTGAAGCGACCGTCAACCCGCTCGACGAAGATCGCCGGCAGACCGAGCTGCCGCGCGACCTCGTAGCCGACGATCACACCTCCCATGGCCGGCGACACGACGAGATCGAAGGGGTCTTCGAACCGTGCCCGGATGTCGCCCGCCAACGCGGCGCACAGACGCTCGCCGCGCCGGGGATCCATCATCACCCGGGCGCATTGCAGGTAGGCCGCGCTGTGGCGGCCGGAGGAGAGGACGAAATGCCCCTCGAGCAGCGCGCCTGCCTGCCGGAATTCTTCGAGTACCGCAGCCTGCTCCAACGCCATCGCTCCCTAGCCGTTGACCCGACTGACCGAGTTGACCGCATCGACGTTCTTCAGCACCGAGATGATCGAGGTGAGGTGCTTGAGGTCCCATACCTCGAGATCAATGATCATCTCGTGAAAGTCGGGTGAGCGCCGGATCATCTTGATGTTGTCGATGTTGCCGTCACTTTCGGCGATCGCCTGCGTGATCCTGGCCAGCGTGCCCGGCTCGTTGATGGCACGCACCTGAATCTGGGTGGGGAACCGCTCGGGGTTCTCTTCGTCGATGTCCCAACGCACGTCGAGCCAGCGCTCGGGATAGTCATCGAAGGTCTTCAGGTCGGGCGAATGGATCGGATAGATGGTGATCCCCTCGCCCGGCGTGAGGATGCCGACGATGCGATCGCCTGGAACGGCGCCGCCATTCTCGGCAAACTTTACCGGAAGATCGCCCTTGATGCCGCGGATCGGGATGGCATTCTTCCGCGCCCTGCCGTCGGGGGCGCGGAACTTCAGGCCGATGGCACGCTTGAGGCCGAACCAGCCGTCCTCCTTGCGCGCCCTGGACATCCGCTGCAGCCGCTGTTCCTGGTAATCGGGATACATCGACTTGAGGATATCGAGCGAGCTGAGCTCGCCGCGCCCGACGGCAGCCAGTGCATCCTCGACACTCGGTTGGGCGAGTCGGCCGAGGATGCCGGCGAGCCGCTCATCCGAATAGGGCTTGTCGGCACGGGCGAAGGCGCGCTGGACGATCTGCCGGCCGAGCCCCGCGTACTGACGGCGGGACGCCTCGCGGGTCGCGCGGCGGATCGCCGAGCGCGCCTTGCCGGTGACGGCGATCGTTTCCCAGGCCGGCGACGGCGACTGTGCCTTCGACGTGATGATCTCGACCTCGTCGCCGTTGTGCAGCTCGCTGATCAACGGCTCCAGCCGCCCGTTGATCTTGCAGCCGATCGCGGTGTTGCCGACGTCGGTGTGGACTGCATAGGCAAAGTCGATGGCGTTGGCGCCACGCGGCAGCGCGATCAGCCGCCCCTTCGGGGTAAAGCAGAACACCTGGTCCTGAAACAGCTCCAGCTTGGTGTGCTCGAGGAACTCTTCGGGCGTATTGCCCTCGGAGACCATCTCGATGAGACGGCGGAGCCAGCGATAGGCGCCGCTCTCGACTTGATGGCGCCCCTCGCCGGTGGCGGCCGGGGTGCCGTCCTTGTAGAGCGCATGGGCGGCAATGCCGTACTCGGCGACGTCGTGCATCTCGCGGGTACGAATCTGAAGTTCGACGCGACGATGGCGCGGTCCGATCACGGTGGTGTGGATCGACCGGTAGTCGTTCTGCTTCGGCGTCGAGATGTAATCCTTGTATCGGCCCGGTACCATGCGCCACGTCGTATGGACGATGCCCAGCGCCCGATAGCAGTCCTCGACGCTGTCGACGATGATGCGGAAGCCGATGATGTCCGAGAGCTGCTCGAAGGAGACCGACTTGCGCTCCATCTTGCGCCAGATCGAGTAGGCCCGTTTCTCGCGGCCGAACACGCTGGCGGCAATGTCGTTGGCGGCAAGCTTGGCCTTGAGCTCCGCCTCGATCTCGGCGATCAGTTCCCGGTTCGCCTCCCGCATCATCGCGAGCCGGGCGGAGATCATGTCGTAGGCCTGACGGTTAAGCTGACGGAATGCCAGCTCCTCCAGCTCGTCGCGCATCCACTGGATGCCCATGCGCCCAGCAAGCGGCGCGTAGATGTCCATCGTCTCCTCGGCGATGCGGCGACGCTTGTCCTCCGGCATGTATTCGAGGGTGCGCATGTTGTGCAGCCGGTCGGCCAGCTTGACCAGCAGCACCCGGACGTCGCGCGAGATGGCGAGCATGAACTTGCGGAGGTTCTCCGCCTGCTCCGCCTTCTTGGAGACCAGGTCGAGCCTCTTGATCTTGGTCAGCCCGTCCACCAGTTCGGCGATCTCGGGGCCGAACAGTCGCTCGATCTCTGCCTTGGTGGTATCGGTGTCCTCGATCGTGTCGTGCAGCAGCGCCGAGGCGATCGTCGCATCGTCGAGCTTCAGCTCGGTGAGGATCGCCGCGACTTCGAGGGGATGGGAGAAATACGGGTCACCCGAAGCGCGCTTCTGGCTACCATGGGCACGCATGGCATAGACGTAGGCGCGGTTGAGGAGCGCCTCGTCGGCATCCGGGTCATAGCTGGTGACACGCTCGACCAGCTCGTATTGGCGCATCATCGGCGCTCACCGCGCAGCCTGAACGACCGCTCCCGCACCCATTCGTCCCGCCGCGCGGTCCCATTGCCCGTGATACCACGTGACGCCGACCGCCGCGCACTGCGCCCTCCGGCTCACTCCCGATCGTCGGGGGGGGTCAGCCCTTCGAGCCCCTTCAGCAGATCCTCCTCCGACATGCGGTCGAACTGCACATCGGAATCGTCCTCGCTGTCGCCGCTGACCGCGATCATCGGCACGGTATCAGCTTCGGGCTCGTCGACCTCGACGAACTTCTGGAGCGAATGTATGAGTTCTTCCTTCAGGTCTTCCGGCGAAATGGTCTCCTCAGCGATCTCGCGCAGCGCAACCACCGGATTCTTGTCGTTGTCCCGATCGACGGTCAACGGAGCGCCATTCGAGATCATCCGGGAGCGGTGTGCCGACAGCAGCACCAGCTCGAACCGGTTCTCGACCTTGTCGATGCAATCTTCTACCGTCACGCGCGCCATGACAGCGTACTCCGGGCAGTTGAGGGGGAGAGTTTCCGGGGATATACGCGCTCGCCGCCGCCTTGACAAGCGCAAGGGCGAGCCGCTTGAAAAGGACCATGTTCGGTTATAGACCTAGTTCCGTGTCGCTCGGCCGGCCTTTCCTATAGTGTTGAGAATGTACGGACGGCTCGCGCCATGAGCAGCCTCAGTAAATCCGGTTGCAGTTTGCGTTAACTCTTCCGGGTTCGAAAGGAACTATAATGAAGTTCTATTCGCACGAGCGAATCGCTCTGTTCATTGACGGCGCCAATCTATATGCGACAGCGCGAGCCCTCGGATTTGATATAGACTATAAGCGACTTCTTGAAGTTTTCGAGGCGGAAGGTTATCTTCTGCGCGCGTATTACTATACCGCTCTGGCAGAGGATCAGGAATATTCATCTATCCGCCCGCTCATCGATTGGCTCGACTACAACGGCTACGCGGTCGTTACGAAGCCGATGAAGGAATTCTTCGACGCCACCGGGCGTCGGAAAATGAAGGGCAACATGGATATCGAGCTTGCCATCGACGCCATGGAGATGGCCGAGCGGATCGACCATTTCGTGCTGTTCTCGGGCGACGGCGACTTTCGATCGCTGGTCGAGGCCCTGCAGCGCAAGGGCAAACGGGTGAGCGTGGTCTCGACGATCACCTCGCAGCCGCCGATGATCGCCGACGAACTGCGCCGGCAGGCGGATGTGTTCATCGACCTGCAGAGCCTGGGATCACGGATCGGGCGCGATCCGAGCGAACGCGCGGAGCGCGCAGCACGCCGCGAGCAGATGGCTGCGCAGCGCAACCACCGTCCCGGGCCCGTGGCGGCAGAAGAATACGAGGAGCTCGACGACGACTACGTCGAGAACTGATCGCAGCGGTGCGGACATCGGAACAGCCTTGTGCTCCTACGGCTCGGGGTGGCAGCGAGCCACCATCCGATTGCGGCATCTGTCCCCGTCTCGTCGCCTTTCGTGATCGGAACAGGCTGACTTTTCCGGACTATTTCAATGCTCCCGTGCCGTCCTTTGGCCCTGCCGATGCGCGTCTGCTGATCGTCGGCCTCGCGCCAGGGCTGAACGGAGCCAACCGAACCGGACGGCCGTTCACCGGCGACTATGCGGGCGACCTGCTATTCGCCACCCTGGCCGCGTACGGCTTCGCGCGCGGCGACTATGCGGCCGATCCGCATGACGGGCTGACCCTTGTCGACTGCCGGATCACCAACGCCGTGCGTTGCGTACCGCCGGAGAACAAGCCAACCGGTGCGGAGACGCGCTCGTGCCGCAGGTTCCTCGCCGCCACGCTGGCGGCCATGCCACGGCTGCGGGCCATCGTCGCGCTCGGCCGAATCGCACATGACAGCGTGGTGGCCGCGCTCGGTGGCAGCCGTGCTAACGTGCCGTTCGCCCACGGGGCTCATCATGCAATCAGCGATCTGCGACTCTACGACAGCTACCACTGTTCACGCTACAACACGAACACCGGGCGGTTGACGCCAGAGATGTTCCGCGCGGTGTTTGCAGACGTGTCGGCATGGCTGAGCGAGCGAGGCGATGATCAAATCATGATGCGCGTGGTCTGATACGGCCACACCCCGCGACTGCACGCACGGTTGGCCGCAGGGTGAGGCGGGCGGAGCCTCCGGCCTCGCTTGAGGTGCATCAGCCCTTCTCGCGCATCAGGCGCGCCTTGTCGCGCTGCCAGTCCCGCTTCTTCTCCGCTTCCCGCTTGTCGTAGGTCTTCTTGCCGCGCGCGAGCGCGATCTGCAGCTTAGCCAGCCCGCGGGCATTGAAGTAGAGCCGAAGGGGCACGATGGTCATCCCCTCGCGCTGCACCGCTCCGATCAGACGGTTGATCTCCTTTCGGTGCAGCAGCAGGCGGCGCGGCCGCTTCGGTTCATGATTGAACCGGTTGGCGGGGCCGTATTCAGGAATGTGGACATTGAACAGCCACAGGTCGCCGCCCATCTCGCCGGCATAGGACTCGCCGAGACTTGCCCGGCCCTCGCGCAGGGATTTGACCTCGGTGCCGGTCAGCTGGATTCCGGCCTCGAACGTGTCGAGCAGTTCGTAATCGAAGCGTGCGCGCCGGTTCTCGGCGATGAGCCGGTCGCCCGGCGATCCGCGAGGCGGCGCCATCGCTGTTCTCCGCGATTCCGTCAGGCGTTGAGCAAGCCGGCGTGAATCATCGCCGCGCGGACCTCCCGCTTGACCGGCTCGCTGCACTCGACCAGCGGCAATCTGACCTTCGGTTCGCACCGGCCGAGCAGCGAAACGGCATACTTCACCGGCGACGGGCTGGTCTCGAGAAACAGCGCCCGGTGGAGCGGCATCAGCCGGTCCTGGTAGTCAAGCGCCAGCCGGAAATCACCGTCGGCGCAGGCCTTCTGGAACTCCGCGCACAGGCGCGGTGCCACGTTGGATGTGACCGAGATGCAACCGACGCCGCCATGCGCGTTGAAAGCCAGAGCGGTCGGATCCTCACCGGACAGCTGGATGAAATCCTTGCCGCAGGCAGCGCGCTGCAGGCTGACCCGGGCGAGATTCGCGGTCGCATCCTTCACGCCGACGATATTGGGCAGATCGCGGGCGAGACGCGCCATCGTCTCGACGCTCATGTCGACGACGCTGCGGCCGGGGATGTTGTAGATGATGATCGGCAGGTCAGCGGCGTCGTGGATCGCCTTGAAATGCTGGTATAGCCCTTCCTGTGTCGGCTTGTTGTAATAGGGCATCACGATCAGCACGGCATCGGCGCCCACCGCCTTGGCGTGGCGACTGAAATCGATCGCCTCGGCGGTATTGTTGGACCCTGCACCGGCAATGACCGGGACGCGACCGGCCGCCGCCTCGACGCACAGCTCGACGACGCGCTTGTGCTCATCATGGGTCAGGGTCGGGGATTCGCCGGTGGTGCCGACCGGCACGAGCCCGTCGGTGCCCTCGCGGATCTGCCAGTCGACGAAGTCCTGATAGGCTTTCTCGTCCACCGCCCCGTTCGAGAACGGCGTAATCAAAGCGGTGATCGAGCCCTTGAACATGGTGCGTGTTTCCCGAAGCAGTGACGTGAAGCCTGAGCGTGGTCGCCACGGCCGCCTTGTCGGAACGGCGGGCCGACAATATGGCGGGCGCATTGCTGCAGCAAGCACCCGTCTTGCGACGGATGACACGATATCGCCCCATATGGCAACGAGCATAGTAATTTAAGCATTTTCATCGAAAGTTTGCCGATGCCGATCATTCGCCTCCTCGCCCTCAGCACGGCCATTGCGCCCCTTCTGCTGAGCCTGTCATTGCCGGCAGCAGCCTTTGTCCTTGCCAAGCCCGAGGGCGAGGCGCTCGCGACGACCGCCGCGGCGCGCAAGTCGTCGGCACAGCGGCCCGTACCGCTTCCTCCGCACCGGCCGGCCGAGCTGGCCGCCGCTAATGCGGTGTCCGCCGATGGCGAGACAGTGGCCGATGCCGGGACCGGGGCGGCCGGTCGGGGCATCGAACAGGCTGATACAGCACAGGCTGCCGCCCTCGCCGAGGGCTTGCCGTTGCCGCGGCCTCGGCCGGCGGATGCCCCATCGCCGAATCGGGTCGTCGGCGCGGGTCCAATCAAGGTGGTGGACCAGCCGACGGCGGCCGCGACCAAGGAGGCTCTCAACCACATCGCCGCCAAGCGCTTCGACCAGGCGCTGGAGATCCAAAAGCGCCTGCCGGACCCGGCGGCGGTCAAGCTCGTCGAGTTCTACTATGTCCGCGACGCGGCCCTGCACGCGCCCTACCCAAGGATCGCCGCCTTCCTCGCCGAAAATCACGACTGGCCGAACCGGAATCTGATCCAGCGACGCTTCGAGGTCGCGCTTCTCGCCCAGCGCGCGCCGGCCGAGGCCATCCTCGCGGTCTTCGCCGATCATTCCCCGACGACGACTGCCGGCAGCATCGCTCTTGCAAGCGCGCTGGCATCGGTCGGCGAGACGGCGCGCGCCAACGAGCTTGCCCGCACGCTCTGGCGCCGGGAGCAGATGACAGAGGGCGAGGAGCGCCTCGTCGCCGAGCGTTTCGGCGATGCCCTGACACGCGACGATCACAAGGCGCGCATGGACCGTCTGCTCGACATGGGCGAGACGAGCGGCGCGCTGCGTGCCGCCCGACGACTCGGAGGCGACGAACTGAAGCTCGCCGAGGCGCGCATCGCCGTCATCCGGCGCTCCAGGTCGGCCGGCACCCTGCTCGACCAAGTCCCCCCGGCGCTGCGTCAGGATCCCGGCTACATCCTGTCGAAGGCGCAATGGCACCGGCGGCTCGGCCGATACAGCGAAGCCGCAAGGATCATCGCGACTGCCCGGATCGACCCGCAGAAGGTGGCGGGTCGCGACGAATGGTCGCTCGAGCGCAGGATCATCGCCCGCGAGCTGATCGAGCTCGGCGATCCGGCTGGCGCCTACGCCATTGTCAGTCAGCATGGTGCGGAATCCGCCGTCGACCGGCTCGACTCCGAATGGCTCGCCGGCTGGATCGCGTTGCGCTTCCTTCACGACCCGGACAGGGCCGACAAGCATTTCGGCGCGCTCACCGAAATCGCGACGACGCCGATCAGCCTCGCCCGTGCGCAGTACTGGCTCGGCCGCTCCGCGGAGGCGCGCGGCGCGAGCGACGCGGCGCTCAGGCATTATCTGGAGGCCGGGCGCCACTCGACCACCTATTACGGACAGCTCGCGCTCGCCCGGATCGGCCATGCCTCGATCCCCGAGCTCCGCAAGCCACTGATCGCGGATACCGCCCACCGGATCGTCGCGCGGCGCGACAGCATGCGTGCCATGCGGTTGCTCGCGCAGATCGGGATGGAGGACGACGCCGCCCGCTTCATGATCTCCATGGCGCAGGAGGCACAGGACGCCGTGACCGCAATCGGTGTGGCAGAGACGGCCTACCGGATGGGCCTGACCTCGGCGACGGTCTGGATCGGCAAGGCGGCCCACCAAGCGGGGTATCCGACCGAGATCTACGCTTTCGCGACCGGGGGCATCCCTGCCTATGCGGACCTTGGGCCAGGTGTCGAGACGGCCGTCGTCAACGCGATCGCCAGGCAGGAGAGCGTCTTCAATCCGGCAGCGATAAGCCCGGCGGGTGCGCGTGGCCTGATGCAGCTGATGCCGGCCACCGCCCAGACAACCGCACGGCGCTACGGCCAGCCCTACGACCTGAAGCGGCTGACATCGGATCCCACCTACAACGCCGCGGTCGGCGCCGCCCATCTCGGCGACCTGACCAGCGATTTCGGAACGGCCTACGCGCTCGTCTTCGCCGCCTACAACGCCGGCACGGTACGGGTTGTCGACTGGATCAAGCGCTTCGGCGATCCACGCAAGGGCGACATCGATCCCGTTGACTGGGTCGAACTGATTCCCTTCAGCGAGACACGGAACTACGTCCAGCGGGTGCTGGAAGGGGTTCAGGTCTACCGGGCGCGCCTCGGCGGCAGCAACCAGCTGCTGATCGCCCAGGATCTGCGGATTCCGATCGACATGCAGACTTCGATCGCCACAGCGACCGACGGCCCGGGCAGCGCCGACAGTGGCGTGCCGGGGGTATTCAGCAGCTTCGGCGGACCGGAGCTGACGACGGGATCGTCCACGGTGCCGGCATCCGCCCTCGGCTTCGGCGGGGCGCGCTAGCATGGCCGCAGCCGAACCGGATGCCCCCGTCGCGGACGTGGTGGCCTGGCGCGACATCACGGTCAGCGCGCGCGACGGATTGCTACTGCACGCCCGCGATTACGGCCCGACCGGGAGCGATCGCCTGCCGGTCGTCTGCCTCCCCGGTCTCACCCGCACCTGCCGCGATTTCCACGAACTCGCCGTCCATCTGTCCAGCGCCACGGGGCGACCGCGCCGCGTCGTGACGATGGACTTCCGCGGCCGCGGCGCCTCGGGCTGGGACCGCGACTGGCGCCGCTACGCCCCGCTCGTCGAAATGGAGGATGTGCTCGACCTGCTCGTCGCGGCCCGGATCGATCGCGCCTGCTTCGTCGGCACATCCCGCGGCGGCATCGTCGCGATGCTGCTCGGCGCGGCGCGGCCGACCGCGATCGCAGCCGTCGTTCTCAACGATGTGGGGCCGGAGATCGATGGGCGCGGCCTGTTGCGGATCAAGAACATGCTGGCGGCGACGGGCGCGCCCCGCAGCTGGGAGGACGCGGTCGTCGGGTTGCGCGCGGCCCATGCAGCGCATTTTCCCGGCATCGACGCGGAAGGTTGGGAGGCGTTCGCCCGCAAGACCTATAACGATCGCAACGGACGCCCGGTCCGGGCGTTCGACCCCAAGCTGACCAGGACGCTCGAGGCGATCGACTACAGCCAGCCGCTGCCGACCATGTGGCCGCAGTTCGACAGCCTTGCCCACGTGCCGGTCATGGTGGTGCGCGGCGCAAACTCGGATATCCTCTCGCGCGAAACGGTGACGCGCATGCAGGAGCGGCGGGCCGATCTGGACGTGCTCGAGGTGGCGGATGCTGGCCATGCGCCAATGCTCGTCGAGCCGCACATCCTGTCCCGCATCGCCGCCTTCGTCGCCGCAGCCGACTGCCGCAAGACCTGACGTCACGGCTGCCGCCGCCAGCCTCGGCCCGCTTTCAATCGCGCAGCATGAACTCGATGCGGCGGTTGATCGCCTTGCCGCGCTCCGTCGCGTTCGAGGCAAGCGGCCGGCTCTCGCCATAACCGAGCGCGGTGAACCGTTCGGCGGGGAGACCGTTCGCCACCATCATGTCGATGACCGTTTGCGCCCTGGCGAGGCTGAGCCGATGATTGGCCTCGTCAGTTCCATCCGAATCGGTGTGGCCCGCAACCGCGACCGGGGCATCCGGGCACGCCGACAACGCATACACGATCTGATCGACGACGTCGCGCACCGATCCCGACACGGTGGCGCGTCCCGGCTCGAATTCGATCGGCCTTTGCCGGACGAGCGCCGCAACCTCCGCCTCGCAGGCGGCGGCCGGTCGCGACGCTTCGGCATGGCCGACGCCGACATCCTCGGCAGACACCGGGACACCGGCTGCGGTCGCCGCCTCGGCAAGGGCGGTCCGGGCTGCGGCGTGGAAGGCAGCGCCACGCAGTCCGATCTCGTCCGTGTGGATGGCAGCTTCGCCGACGGCGAGGAACCGCAACAGCCGCAGCGCCGTCACAGCGTGCCGCAGCAAGGCCCGGTCGGCAGCATCTGCCGCTGCCTCGGCAACAGTCGTGACCGGAAAATCCGGGTAGACCGCGCGCACGGCAGACATCAGCTCGAACCGCAGCGCCTCGTCGGCAAGGCCGCCGCGAATCTCGATCGCCGCGGGCATACGCCTGATGACGATGCGCGGCACGGCGTCGGCGCCATCGTCCCGGAAGCCATCCGGCGACCGGACGATACCCGTCGAACCTGGATCCGTTGACTGGGCGACGGCACCGGACTGGTCGGTCAGGGCGATGACGCATGCGAACATGGCAAGACGCGCGGGGTGCCGGGATCCTGCACCCACACCACGTCCGGATCGAACCGCCCCGGATCGAGCCGCCGTTGCCACAATTCCTCGCTGCCGCCTGCCTGCCTCGCTGCCGCCTGCCCGCGACGTCCGGGCCGGTGCGAGTGTACGAGATTCGGGGCAGAGGGTGACCACACCGACGGCGGCCCACGCCCGATCCGGCTGCCGGGGC
>Ga0209909_100301_pt1 | contig 46477 bp, 55 predicted proteins | sample FECB22metaG_FD_188302 | JGI IMG/M metagenome (GOLD analysis project Ga0209909, IMG submission 188302) | Cyanobacterial communities from the Joint Genome Institute, California, USA - FECB-22 (SPAdes) (version 3) | ecosystem: Environmental > Aquatic > Thermal springs > Hot (42-90C) > Microbial mats... | reverse complement strand
CGCCGCGCCGAAGAGCTGCCGTTCTGGATCCACCGATACAACTGGCATCGACCCCACGGCGGCATCAAACTACAAACGCCCATCAGCCGACTCGGCCTGTCCGAGGACAACCTGTTGAGCCTCCACAACTAGCTGCTTATTGAGGTTGAACCTGACCAGAAAGGCTCCCTGCATAAATGGCTTCCTGTGCGAGCGCGCATAGGCGTTTCGGTTCGTCAATCCAGACGCGGTCTCCCTCTCCCGATGGGAGAGGGGCAACGGGGAGAGGGATCAAAGCAACCCCAGCATTCTTGCCCGATCGCGGATCGCATCGTCGATCCGCCACGGCTCACCCAGGGCGACGTCGTTGCTGAACCGGATCACCGTCCACCCCAGCGCCTCGATCTCCGTCTGCCGCAAGTGGTTCCGCAGAACGACACCGTCGCGGTCATGCACTCCGCCGTCGAACTCGATCACCAGCCTCAGCGCCACGCAGGCGAAATCGACGGTCCAGCTGCCAATGCCGTGCTCGCGGCGGACCTTGAACCCCTCGACCGCGCCGCCGCGCAACCGGGTCCAGACGCGTTGTTCGGCCAAGCCGGCCTATTGGCGAAGATCACGGGCGCGAGACATGATCGGAGATTGCACCTTTCTCCCGCCAGAAGAGAAGCCTAATCTAGCCCCATGCCCACGCTCGTCCTCCTCGCCGGTCCGAACGGGGCCGGGAAGACCACCTTCATCAACGGCTTCCTGCGCCAGCGCACTGAGACGTTCCAGTTCGTCAATCCCGACGAGGTGGCGCGTAGCCTCCCCGGTGTCGGACCGGCCCGCGATCTGGCCGCCGGGCGGCTGGTGCTGAAGCGGCTGGACCAGTTGTTCGTCGCACGGGCCGACGTGGTTCTCGAAACGACCTTGGCCACGCGGTCCCACGCCGTGCGCATTCGCGAGTGGAAAGCCGCCGGATACCGGGTCGAGTTGGTCTATCTGAGCGTGGCCTCCGCCGATTTTTCAGTCGCCCGGGTCGAGCGTCGCGTCGCCCGAGGCGGGCACGGCATCCCCGAAGATGCCCTGCGGCGGCGCTTTCTGCTCAGCCTCGAATACCTCGAAACCGTCTACAAGCCGATCGTGGACAGCTGGGAAGTCTTCGCCAGTAGCGACGAGGGCCTCGTTCTGCTAGAAAGAAGCCCGACATGAACCGCGTTTTCGATACTGAGACCGTTCTCAAGGCCGGGCGCGCCGCCGCCCACACGGCCAGGAACGGCACGCGCGAGGAACAGTCCGGCAAGTTCCTGCCGCCGCCCGGCTGGAAGGGTCACCTCGTCACCGCCGACGACGCCCCGCCCAAGCCCCGCAAGCCCAAGGCGGCCTGACCCCCGGCGAGCCTCGCGCCCGCCCCTAGCGCTGGGCGGGCCTCAGGCTGACGTGCTCGTGCTTCAGCCGCCAGCGGCCGTCGGTGCGGACCCAGACGGTGGTGTAGCGCTCGTCCACGGCCTCGTCGGCGCCGTCCTCGCGCCAGACGCCGACGAAGCGGCCGGTGACCAGGGCGGCGGCGTCGCCCAGGGGGGTGATCTCCACCTCTTCGCTGCGGCCCTCGACCAGGCGGCCCTCGCCCGCCGTCATGTTCCTGATCTGCTCGGTCCGGTCACGCCGGTTGGCGTGGGTTCCGACATAGACGAAGTCTGGGGCGAACAGGGCGTCCAGCGCCGCGGCGTCACGCGCCAGGATCGCGGCGTCATAGGCCGCGTTGGCGGCGGCCACCTCCGCCCTGATTCCGCCGTCCTGGGCCAGGGCCGTTCCGCTCAGCACCAGCGCCGTCATGACGGCCGAGCCCCAAACACCGATGCGTTGCATGGTCCGCCTCCCTCCGTCACGACCGGTCTAGCACGACGCCCGTCAGATCTCCGCCGCCATCCCCCGCAACGCCTCCTCGAACACCGCCGCCGGCTGGCCGCCGCTGATCAGCCACTTCCCCTCCACCACCACCGCCGGCACGGCGTTGATCCCGCGTGACCGCCACAGCGCCTGTTCGGCCCGCACCGCGTCCGCGAACCGCCCGCCGGCCAGCACCTCAGCCGCCTCGGCGCGGTCCAAGCCGGCGTTTTCGGCCGCTTCGGTCAGCACGCCCGCGTCGGTCAGGTTGCGGCCCCGGGTGAAGTGGATCTCGAACAGGGCCTTCTTCAGCGCCGCCTGACGCCCGCCGCCGCCCGCGCCCGCCGCGCCGCCCGCCGCCCTGTCGACCTCGCCGGCCCAGTGCAGCAGCCGGTGGGCGTCGAAGGTGTTCCAGATGCGGTCGTCCTCGCCCATCCGCATGTCGAACGGCTTGCCGTCCGCGAAATCGGGCATGGCCTCGGCCGCCCGCTCGCGGATCATCTCCCGGTTTCTCGCCGACTGTTCCGGCGTCGATCCGTATTTGCGGCCGACGTGGTCGACGATGTTCTCGCCCTCGGGCGCCATGCCGGGGTTGAGCTCGAACGGGCGGAAGGTGACCTCGGCTTCGATCCCCTCGGCCTTCAGCGTCTTGAGCGCCGTCTCCAGCCCGCCCAGCCCGACCACGCACCACGGGCAGACCACGTCGGAGACGAAGTCGATGTGCAGGGTGCGGGTCACGGTGGCGGCGTCGGTCATGCCCTGCACATGGGGGCGATATGCGAAGCGGGGAAGACGCCCCCGTGCGTCACCTCTCCGCGCCGGCCTCCGCCGCCGGAAAGATGACCGGCTTCACCCCAGGAACGCCGCCACCTCCTCCACCGCCTCGGCCAGGCCCAGGCGGCGGACCTCGGTCCCGGGCGGCAGGGCGGCGAACAGGCGGGTGGGGCAGGCGGCGTCCAGCATGACGAACACCCCCCGGTCGTCGGCCCGGCGGATCAGGCGGCCGAACGCCTGCGCCATCCGCCCGCGCGCCAGGGCGTCGTCGTAGGCCTTGCCCCCGAACCGCTCGCGCCGCGCCTTGTGCAGCAGGTCCGGCCGCGGCCAGGGCACCCGGTCGAAAGCGAGAATGCGCAGGCTTCGTCCGGGCACGTCCACCCCGTCGCGCACGGCGTCGGTGCCCAGCAGGCAGCTGTCTTGCTCCGCCCGGAACACGTCCACCAGCGCCCCGACCTCCAGAGGGTCCACATGTTGGGCGTGCAGGGGTATGCCGGCCTTCGCCAGCTCGGGCCCCAATCGTTCGTACACGGCCTTCAGCCGGCGGATGGCGGTGAACAGGCCCAGCCCGCCGCCCCCGGCCGCCAGGAACAGCTCGCGCATCGCCGCCGCCGTCTGGCGCGGGTCGTCCTTCATCAGGTCGGTGACCACGATGACCCGGCTGTTCGCCGCATAGTCGAACGGGCTCTCGACCTTCAGCGTCCGCGCCGGTTCGATCAGCCGCGCCGCCCCGGTGCGCAGGCGGGCCAGCTCGAAGGGATCGTCCGCCAGCGGATCGCTCAGCGTCGCGCTGGTGACCAGAACCCCGTGCGAGGGCATGACCACCGCCGCCTCCAGCGGCACGGTCGGGTCGATCCAGTGCCGGCGCAGGGCCACGTCGTGGATGCGGCCGAACGCGGCTTCGGCCGACAGCCAATCGACGAAGTCCGGATCCGGCTCGCCGACGTCGCTCTCCAGCGCCTGCAGCATGGCGCGCCAGCCGGGCAGGGTCATCCGCGCGCGCCGGTCCAGCCCGCGCAGCGCCCCCTCGATCCGGGCCCGCGACGCCGGCTCCAGATCGGCCGCCTCGTCGTCCAAGATGTCTTCCAGATGGCGCGACAGGGCCAAGAGCGGCGCCTCCAGCGCGGCGATGGCCTGCGCCGCCGCCCGCGCCGTTTCCAGCACCGGCTCGGTCACCGGGAACAGGGCGCACTCCATGCCGAACTCGCCTGCCCCCCCAGAGGCGTAGGGCGAGCTGTTCTCGCTGGTCCGGGCGCGCAGTTGCTCCAGCGCCGCGACCAGGAACCGCTCGATCGGCCCGATCGGCGCGACCTCGCCCGAGGGCGGGGCGACGCGGCCCGACACCCCCTCGCCCGGCAACTGGGCCGCCGCGCGCACCGCCTCGTTCAGGGCCGAGACGGCGGCTTCGGAGTCGGCGCACAGCTCGCCTATGCGCGCCTCCAGCCCGCGCCCGCGCCGGCCGCGCCCCTCCGGCCCGCGGATCCAGCGGCGCAGCTCGGCCGCCTCCTGCCCCGACAGGGCGGCGGAAAAGGCGCCGTCGGCCGCGTCGAACAGATGGTGCCCCTCGTCGAAGACGATGCGTTTCAGGGCGGCCGTCTCGCCGTCCTGCTTCTGACCCCGCGCCGCGCGCGCGCCGTCGAAGGCGGCCTGGGTCATCACCAGCGCATGATTGGCGATGACCAGATCGGCCCGGCGGCTGGCCCGGATCGTCTTCTCGACGAAACAGGTGCGGTAGTGGGGACAGGCGGCGTGCACGCACTCGCCGCGCCGATCCACCAGATTGGCCGCCGACGCCTGCTGCCCCGGCGAAACGGCGAACAGCGTCGGCAGCCAGCCGGGCCAGTCGCCGCCCGTCATGTCCCCGTCGCGCGTGTGCAGGGCCCAGCGCGACGCCAGCGCAGCGCCGATCAGGTCGCCGTTCCCCAGCTGGGCCGCCTGCACCGTCTCCTGCAGGTTCAGCAGGCACAGGTAGTTCTCGCGCCCCTTGCGGACCACGGCCTTCTTCTTCCGCTCGGCCGGATCGGGCCACAGGCTGGCGCTCTCGCGATCGATCTGACGCTGCAGGGCGCGGGTGTAGGTCGAGACCCAGGCCGCGCCCGCATTGCGCTCGGCCCACAGGCTGGCGGGGGCGAGGTACCCCAGCGTCTTGCCCGTCCCGGTCCCGGCCTCGGCCAGCAGCACGCGCGGCCGCCCCTCCTCGTCGCGCGGGGAAAAGGCGAAGGCGGCCTCGGCGGCATAGTCGCTTTGCGTCGGCCGCGCCTCGTCCAGCCCCGAGGCCTGCAACAGCTTCTCCAGCCGGATGCGCGCGCTCTCCGAATCGACGGAGGCCGACCCCGCCTCCCCACGCGGCGCCTCGTCCTCCCACTCCGGCAGGCGCGACCAGGCGTCCAGACCCGAGCCCCGCTGCCGACGCTCGCGCACCGGCCGGGCCTGCAGCGCCTCCAGCACGCGGTCGGCCCAGGCCCAGCCCGCGCGCTGCAGCGTCTCGGCCAGGGTCACGGCCTCCTCGCGCCCCGGCCAGGCCGCCTCGGTCATCTCTTCCAGAAGCAGCCGCGCCGCCTCGCGCAGGGCCAAGGCTTGAGCCACTTCGCGGCGCGGCTCCGCCTGCCCGGTGGCCAGCGCCAGTCCGGTCGGCGACGGCGCGCAGAACCGCGCCGGCCGCACGAAGGCGAACAGCTCCAGCACGTCCAGCAGATCGCGCGACCGCGGCGGCGGCGCGATCCCCAGCCTGCGCGCCGTCAGGCTGGCGTGACACACCAGCACCGGCCCGCCGGTGAACAGCCCCTCCGCCGCGCCTCGCCCGATCTTCCACGCGCCGTCGTCGTCGCAGATCGCGCCGGAACCCGGGGGCACGGCCAGCGCAGGCGGCAGGGCCGGCCAGGGCTCGGCGCCGTTCAATGCGGTGGAGGAGGTGAGGGAGTCGACGGACACATCCTTGAATAGCGCGCCTGGGGGCGAAACGGAACGGGAACATCTGGCCGCGGATGACGGCATGTGCTATGTGTGAAGACAGGAGCGCGCCGTGAATAAACCCGTCGATCAGCACGAATGGCTACGCGCCATGGCCGAAAAGGTCGAAACGGACGGTCCCCAGACCGTGCCGGTCGAGGGTCATGACGCCCTGACCGTTCTCACCGCCGTTCAGTATCGGCTGCTCGCCGAGCGTAAGCCGACGTTCAAGGAATGGCTGCTGACAGGTCCCAAGTCCGACGACGTCGTCATCGAAAGCGACCCTAGACCGAGCCGAGATTTCTCTTTTTGAAGTTTCTGCTCGACACCAATGCGATCAGTGAGATCATCCGGTCGCGCCCAGACCCTGACTTCATGGCCTGGTTCACGAGCGCGGCCCTGGACCGTGAACTCGACGACGCGCTGCATATCAGCATACTGACCATCGGCGAGCTGCGGCGCGGTGTTCTAAACCTGCCCGAAGGAGAGCGACGCAGGCCACTGCAATCGTTTGTCGATCAGACTGTCGCAGATTACCGCGCCCGTATCATTGGAATTGATCTGGCCGTCATCGAGGAATGGGCTGTCCTTGCACACCAGTACCGCGCGAGGGGCGTCGTCGTGGGAATGTCGGACGAGCTGATCGCCGCCACGGCCTTGGTCCACGATCTGACGCTCGTGACCCGAAACGTCCGGCATTTCGAGCACAGTGCATGTCGCATCCTGTCGCCGTGGAGCGGGTGACGGCCCTTTCCCCCCTGTTCGCCGACTGGTTCGCATCGCGCGGCTGGGCGGCCCGGCGGCACCAGATGGAGATGGTCGCGGCGGCGCAGGCCGGGTCGCACGCCCTGCTGGTCGCGCCGACCGGGGGCGGCAAGACGCTGGCGGGATTTCTGCCGTCGCTGATCGAGCTGGCGGAACGCGAACCGCGGCCGGAGCGCGGGCCGGGCTCCGGCGTGCACACCCTGTATCTGTCGCCGCTCAAGGCCTTGACCACCGACGTCGAGCGCAATCTGATGGCGCCGATCCGCGAGATCGGGCTCAACATCCACGTCGAGAGCCGCACCGGCGACACCAAACAGTCCAAGCGCCAGCGCCAGCGAGAGTTTCCGCCGGACATCCTGCTGACCACGCCGGAGCAGCTGGCCCTGTTCTGCGCCTGGGAGGGGGCTCGCGCCTACTTCGCCGACCTGAAGTGTGTCGTGCTGGACGAGGTGCACGCCATCTGGAGCGGCAAGCGCGGCGATCTGCTGTCGCTGGGGCTGGGGCGCCTGCAGCAGTTCGCCCCAACGATGCGGCGCGTGGCCCTGAGCGCGACCGTCGATGATCCGGACATGATCGCGGGGTGGCTGAAGCCGACGGAGCAGGCGCCGGTCACCATCGTGCTGGGCGATCCCGGCGCGCCGCCGGTGGTGGACGTGCTGATCTCCGAGGGGCGCGTGCCCTGGGCCGGACACACGGGTCAGCACGCCATCCCGGAGGTCTATGAGGCCATCAAACGCTCGGGCATGAGCCTGATCTTCGTCAACACGCGCTGGCAGTCGGAGTTCGTGTTCCAGCGGCTGTGGGAGATCAACGACGAGAACCTGCCCATCGCGTTGCACCACGGCAGTCTGGCGGCCGAGCAGCGCCGCAAGGTCGAGGCGGCCATGGCGCGGGGCGACCTCAGGGCCGTGGTCTGCACCTCCACCCTGGATCTCGGCATCGACTGGGGCGACGTGGATCTGGTCATACAGCTGGCGGCGCCCAAGGGGGCCAGCCGTCTGGTCCAGCGCATCGGCCGGGCCAACCACCGGCTGGACGAGCCCAGTCGCGCCCTGATGGTGCCGGCCAGCCGGTTCGAGATGCTGGAATGCCAGGCGGCGCGCGAGGCCGTGGCCGAGAACGCCTTCGACTGGGAGCCGCACCACACGGGCACGCTCGACACCCTGGCCCAGCACGTCATGGGCCGCGCCTGTTCCGGGCCCTTCGCGATGGATGATCTGTATACGGAGGTGACCGCCTGCGGCCCCTATCGCGGGCTGTCGTACGAGGCGTTCGAGGAGGTCGTCGATCTGGTCGCCACCGGCGGCTATGCCCTGCGCACCTATGAACGGTTCGCCCGGATCGTGCGGACCAAAGACGGGCGCTGGAAGGTCCGCAACCAGATGGTCGCTCAGCGGCATCGCATGAACGTCGGCGCCATCGTCTCGGCCGGGGCGCTGAACATCAAGGTCGCGCACCGCCGGGGCGGCGGGACCGGCGCGGCGCGCTGGACCGCCGGACGCAAGGTCGGCGAGGCTGAGGAGTGGTATTTCGAACAGCTGACGCCCGGCGACACTTTCGTGTTCGCGGGTCAGGTCTGGGCGTTCCGGGGAATTTCGGGGATGGACGCCTTGGTGACCCGCGCACAGGATGCGGATCCGAAATTTCCCTCTTGGGGCAGTTCCAAATATCCCCTCGGCACCAGCCTGGCAGAGCGGGTTCGGGGTCTGATCCAGGACCGCGACCACTGGCGCGTCTTGCCGCCCGACGTGCAGGAGTGGCTGGAGTTGCAGGAGGCTCGCTCCATCATCCCGCGCGCCGGCGACATGCTGGTCGAGACCTTCCCCCGCGGCTCGCGCCACTTCCTCGTCGCCCATCCGTTCGAAGGCCGCGTGGCGCATTCGACCCTCTGCATGCTGCTGACGCGACGTCTGGATCGTCTCGGCGCGGGTCCCCTGGGCTTCGTGGTCACGGACTATTCGCTGGCCATCTGGTCGATCAAGCCGATGGACGGGCTGGACCTCGACGCCCTGTTCGAGCCGGACATGCTGGGCGACGATCTGGAGACCTGGCTGGAGGAGAGCTTCATGATGAAGCGCACCTTCCGCAATTGCGCCCTCATCTCCGGCTTGATCGAGCGGCGCCAGCCGGGCGCCGAAAAGACGGGGCGGCAGGTGACCTTTTCCACCGACCTGATCTACGACGTCCTGCGCCGCCATCAGCCCGACCACCTGCTGCTCCGCACCGCCCGGGCCGACGCGGCTGCGGGCCTGCTGGACGTCGCACGTCTGGGGGCTCTTCTGTCGCGCATCCAGGGCCGGATCACTCATCAGCCGCTGGAGCGTCCCTCGCCGTTCTGCGTGCCCGTGCTGGTTCAGATCGGCCGCGAAAGCGTCGGCGGCGGGGCGGCCGAGATGATCCTGGGCGAAACCGCGATGGAGTTCTCCGAAGAGGCCCTGATCGCCGAGGTGATGGCGTGAACGCCGCGCTCAGACTGACCCTCTCCCCCTTCCGCCACCCCTGCGGCGGGCTGAAGGTGCGGGTGAACGGGGAGGCCTGCGTGCTGCGCTGCTCCGGCGCCCTGTGGGTTCCTGAGCACCGCACGCTCGTCGCCTCGGACCTGCACCTGGAGAAGGGCTCGGCCTTCGCCGCGCGCGGCCAGATGCTGCCGCCCTACGACAGCCCCGCCACGATCGCCAAGCTGGAGGCGGAGATCCTCGAGCTCGATCCCGCCGTCGTGGTCCTGCTGGGCGACAGCTTTCACGACGCCCGCGCCATCGCCCGCCTGGCCCAGGCCGACCGGGACCGCCTGAACCGGCTGGCGGCCGGGCGGCGGTGGGTCTGGCTGGAGGGCAACCACGACGTCGCGGCTTTGGCGGACGTTCTGGACACGCTGGAGGGCGAGGTGGTCACGACCTTCCTGGTCGGCGCCCTGGCCCTGATCCACGAACCGCAGGTCGAGCCTGCGCAGGGAGAGGTGGCCGGCCACCTGCACCCGTGCGCCACCGTGGTCGCCTATGCGCGCGGGGTGCGCCGGCCCTGTTTCGTCACCGACGGCCGGCGGCTGGTCATGCCCGCTTTCGGCGCCTTCACCGGCGGGCTGGACGTCGGACATGCGGCCATCGCCGACCTGTTCGAGCCGCGCCCGCTGGTGGCGGTTCTGGGACGCGACAAGGTCCACGCCCTGGACCCTGATCGGCTGAGGCGGGATCGCTCGCGATCCCGCTGAAGCTGTGAATCAGGGTCCAACATGATGTGCGAGAGCATGATTCACGCTTCTGACGGAACCGCGTGGGCGGTTCCGTCAGAAGCGATCATGCTCTTGGCTGGGACAAGCTGGCCTGAACGAAATCGCCCCCGCCGGCGGACCGACGGGGGCGACGATTCAAACCCGGATGGGATCGATCAGCCGGCCTTCAGCTGGCCCGCCGATTCCTTGCCCGAGCGACGGTCCTGCTCGATCTCGTACGAAATCGTCTGACCTTCGTTCAGGCCGCCCAGGCCCGCGGCCTCGACCGCCGAGGCGTGGACGAACACGTCCTTGCCGCCGTTGTCGGGCTGGATGAAGCCATAGCCCTTGGTGGAGTTGTACCATTTCACAGTGCCGGTCGCCATTTTCTGGACCTCCGTCTTGCGTTGCCGACGCGCAAGAGCGCGCGCCGGAGAGGTCGGTCTTTTATGGGAGCGGCTGAGGATCTCGGGCGAAGCGCGGGAGAACGAGAGCGTTACGCAGAAGAGATCGACGTCCACACCCTGCCCCACCGGGGCTGCGAAAGCAAGGCGCGCGGCCGTCAGCCCTCGACCCGGGCCACCGCCGCGACGCAGCGGTCGCGCAGCGCATTGGTCACCACGCGGCCATACAGCTGGTCGGCGATCCGGTCATAGCCCTCGGCCTGAAGGCGTTTCTTCACCTCGGTGACGGTGCGGCATTCGCCGGAATCGGCCAGCTGATAGGCCCGCTCCAGCGTCGTGGGTCGAAAGGTCATGTGCTATATATGGAGCTCCGACGGCCGTCGGGCGAGAGTGAAGGCGAAATTGCTCGCCAGATTCCGCAAAAACCCGTCGACCACAGACCGCTGACCAAAGGAGAGGGAGGGCTTGGATGGCAAGCAGCGCCTACAAGTCGGACGAAGCGTCGGAGAAATCTTCGAGCGACCAAGACCAGCGCAAATTCAGCCGTCTGCGAAGACAGCTGCAGGCGGCGTTCGCCGCCCCCGAGGAAATTTACGTGACCATGTCCGCCAGCGACGTCATTCGCCGCAACCGCAGACATACTCATTCCTGAAACACGCGGCCGGAGGCCGCGTCGAGGTAGAGCCTGTTCGAGATCGTCATCCCACCGCAGTAGGTGAAATAGATGGGCTGGTCCCGGTGGTTGGTGGACTTCCACCAGCCCCCCATCTCCTCGAAGTCCGCTCGGCTGCACCTGCCGTCGGCGATGAGTTCGCCCGCGGCCTTCACGAATGCTCTTCGGTGACGGGCGAAATCGTCCGACCCGGAAACCAGCTTCTCGTCCACGGTGGCCGTGGCGGCGGGATCGGGCGGCCGCGTGGAGGACAGTTGGTCCAGCTCTACCCATTCAGCGAACTCTCCGTCGCTGACTCCGTTCTCCGCTGAACAACGCGAGTCGCCACGATCGACATACTCACTGCGCCCGTCCACGCATGAAGCTGGGTAAGCTTCCGTGACACGGCCCCAACCGTCCCGTTCCTCCAACACCGTGGCGGCCTCGCGAAAGAACAACTGCCCCACTATGCCGCATTTCTCGGAGGGACAGGTTCGCCGCTGAACACGTTCCGCCGTCGCCCACATCTGGGTTCCGGCCTCTGCTTTGGGGGAAGGAGCCGCGTCATTTGCCGCCGCCTCCTCGACCGGGTCGCCGCACGCGGCCGCGAGCAGCCCTGCGAGCATCACAACGCGCTTAATCACGAACGCCTCCCCATTCTCGGTCAACAGAAGTGTTGGCGACTTGCACCAGCAACGCCCCCGACGCCTCCTCCAGCTCCGTCTCCAGCCGGGTCATGAATTCCCCCCGCTTCAGGCCCGCGGGGATGGCGGGCAGGAACTCGAACACCACCAGCCCCGGCGTCCGGCGAAAGCCGTGTGCGGGCCAGTGCTGGCCGGAATTGGTGGCCATCGGCACGCAGGGGGCGTCCAAGTCGCGGTACAGGGCGGCGATGCCGGGCTTGTAGTCGGGCGCGGCGCCGATCGCCTGCCGGGTGCCTTCCGGAAAGATCAGGATCTGGCGGTCTTCGGCCAGGCGCGCGCGGGCGTGGCGGACCATGTCCTTCAGCGCCTTGGATCCGGCGGAGCGGTCCACCGGGATCATTTTCGCCTTCCAGGCGAACCAGCCGAGGAAGGGCAGGGTCGCCAGCTCCTTCTTCATGACGAAACAGCCGTCGGTCAGGACGGCGAACGGCGCCACGATGTCCAGCATCGATTGGTGCTTGCCCGCGATCAGGGCTGCCCCGGTCGGTCGGTGCTCCAGCCCCCGGAACTCGACCCGCACCCCCGCGATCCAGCACAGGCCGAACAGCACGAACCGCGCCCAGTTCCGGATCACCCACATGGCCCCCGCGTGCGGCCCCAGCAGCGCCGGCGACAGGCCGACGGCGAAGATCGCCATCGAAAGATACAGCCAGGCCACGAACAGCAGGGAGCGGACGGTCGTCATGCGGGCCTTCTAGCGCCGATCAGGCGTCGGCGTCACGCCGCCTTGCGCGCGTCTTCCGCCGCCTCGGCCGCGTCCTGCACGGCTTGGGCCGACTCATCGCCGGAGATGCGCCGCACCAGCTCGCGGAACAGCACGGCCAGATACTTCGTGTACTCCAGCGTCATCCGCCGGGCGGTGACCGTCGCCCGCCACCAGCGCGAATCGTCCAGCGACGGGGTCGTGACGGCATAGGGGATCAGCTCGATCTCCGGCGCCTCGGTGCGGATCTCCACCAGGCTGCGCGGCATGTGATAGTCCGACGTCACCACGATCAGCCGGTCATAGCCCCGGGCCCGCGCCCAGCGGGCGATCTCCTGGGCGTTGCCGCGCGTGTTCTCCGCCTCGAAGCCCAGGTCGACGCAGCAGTTGAACAGCCGCCGCGACCCCGGCGTGACCTCGCGCAGCTCCTGCCGCCTCACCTGACGATTGACGCCGGAAATCAGCAGCCGGTCGCCCTTGCCCTGTTCCAGCAGCCGCATGGAAGCGTTCACCCGCTCGGGCGACGGCCCGGTCAGGGCCACGATGCCGTCGGCGCGGTCGGGCTCGTCCGCCGGCGTCAACCCGCGCACCCGCTCGGCGAAGGCGAACAGCCCCACCAGCCAGACCAGGGCCGCGATGGCCAGTGCGGCGAGAAACTTCATGATGAACGAAGCCTAGCCTTGCCGGGGAACCGCGCCAAGCGTTTCGCGCAGCAGGCGCATCGCCGCCATGGCCGCGGCGGGCAGGGCCGTCGCCGGCGCGGCCAGGGCCAGCGCCAGATCGCTCCACCCCACCGGCAGGGCCGAGGCCGCCTGACCCCCGCCGGCCAGCACCTTCCACGCCGTCGCCAGCACGACCGCACCCGCCCCGCCGGCCAGCGTCGCCAGCAGCACCATCGGCAGGGCGGCGCCCAGCGTCAGCAGAATCAGCCGACGCGGGTCGGCCCCCAGCCGATGCAGCACGCCCAGATCGGTCCGCAGGCCCACGACCGCCGCGCCGGCCCGCGCCCAGGCCAGTGCGCCCAGCGCGCCCAGCGCCGCCAGCGCCAGCGCGACCGCCAGCGCCCGCACCCCCGTGGCCGCCCGCGCGGCCTCGGCCCGCCAGGGGGCGTCGTCGTCGATCTCGGCGTCCAGCCCGGCCTCGGCCAGGGCCCGGTTCAGCGTCAGCGCCCCCGCCGGCGCCTCGGCGTCCAGCCGAACCTCCACCAGCATGGGCAGGGTCAGCGCCTGCAGGTCGCCCTCGCGGATCCACGGCCGCAGCAGCCGCTCGGCCTCGTCCCGATCCAGCGCCCGCGCCTCGTCCACGCCCCGCACGCCGGCCAGCGCCTCGGCCGCCCTCGCGGCGGCGGCGGGGCCGGTCTCATCGACCCGCGGCCGCACCACGACCGTCGCCTCCCGCCCGACCTCGGCGACCCATCCGGACGCCCCCCGGTCCGCCGCCGCCGCCCCGACCAGCGCCAGCCCGGCCAGCAGGGCGGCCAGACCCAGCGCCACGCCCGACGCCCGACGCGCCGGAGCCCGCAACAGGCGCGCCCCGCGAAACTCGGCCCAGCCCCTCACCGGGCGCCTCCGAGCGGGATCACAGTCGCCCCGGCCTTCTTGGCTCGCGCCGCGTCGCGCCCGGCCATCACGACCGCAGCCTCGCCCTGACCAAGCGCCGTCAGCAGGCCCAGCACCTTGGCGCCCACCTCTGGGTCCAGGTCGTCGAAGGGGTCGTCGATCACGATCAGCTCGGGCTGCGCCACCAGAGCGCGGGCGACGGCCAGGGCGCGGCGCCGCGCCCGGCCCAGCGATCCGGCCGGCGTCTCGGCCAGGCCCGTCAGCCCCAGCCAGGCCAGCATCTCGCGCACGTCTTCGGCCCGCTTCGGCGGCGCGCCCGCCAGCACCAGCGGCAGGGCCGCGTTCTGAAACGTCGTCAGCCGGTCGATCAGCCCGTCGTCCCCCAGCGCCGCCCCGATCCGCCGCCGCAGCGCCGCCCGCTCGCCTTCCGCCACGGCCCAGGGATCCTGGCCGAAGACCTCGACCCGCCCCCGCGCCGGCGGCCGCGTCAGGGCCAGCGCGCCCAGCAGGGCCGACTTTCCGGTCCCCGCCGGCCCGGTAATGAAGTGGAAAGAGCCGCGCGGCAGGATCAGTTCGCCGGAGTCGGTCCGCCCGGCCCCCCTGGCGCGCGCCTCCACGACCCCGATCAGACGGGCGACGGGCGCGGCGGCCGGGACGGCTCGGCGGTCGAGGTTCGGCATGGGACCAGCAGCAACGGGCGCGGCGCGCCCTTCGGGAGGCGGCCGTCAGGCCACGCAGTCGGCGATGATACTGACCTGCCCGTCCTGCGCCACCGGCTATTTCGCCCCCGACGACGCCATCGGTCCGCTGGGCCGCACCGTCCGCTGCCAGTCCTGCCGCCATAGCTGGAAGGCTCTGCCGGAGACCCCCTTGGACCTGACCGCCGCCGCCACGCCGGTGGTCGCCTCCGCCCCGACGTCGGAGCCCATGCCCGAAACCCTGGCGGAGACGCCCGCGCCGGAACTGCCCAAGGCCTATCGCGCCCGCGCCGAGCAGCAGCGCCGCCTGCGCCGCGCCGCCGCCCACGGCGTGGCCTGGGCCGGCACGGCCTGCGTCGCCCTGGGCCTGCTGGGCTCGGCCTGGCTGTTCCGGGCGGAGGTCGTCGACGTCCTGCCGCGCACCGCCTCGGCCTATGCCGCCGTGGGCGTCGATGTGAACCCCGTCGGTCTGGATTTCGAGGCGCTCAGCGCCCGCCCCTCGCCGGCCGACCCGTCGATGGTCATCGTCTCCGGCGCCGTCCGCAACGTGCGCGACGACGAGCGCGTCGTGCCCACCATCCGCGTCGCCCTGCTGGACAAGGAGGGGCACGAGATCGCCCACGACTACGTCCGCCTCGACGCCCCGCCGGTCCTGCCGGGCAAGGTCCAGGGCTTCGCCGTCCGCCTGTCCGATCCTGGCGGCCGCGCGCAGGAGGTGGCGACGGACTTCGCCCCCGACGCTCCGTCGCCCAAGGCGCATCCCGAGGCCGCGCCCAAGGCCCGCCCGCTGCCCCAGGCCGACCCCGCGCCGTCCACCCCGGCCGCCGGCGCCGCCACCCTGCGGCCCGCGCTCGGCCCGCTCCGAGAGGCCGCGGCGGCCCCGATCGACGCCGTCCCACTGGACGCCGTGCCCGCCGCGGGTCATTGACCTCGGCCCATGGCCGAGCCCTCTTCCGCGACCCCGACCGTCCTCCTCCCCGCCGATCAGGTGGCCGCGACCGTCGAGGCGCTGGCCGACCGCATCGCCCCCGTCGTCGACGACGAAACGGTGGCCATGGTGCTGCTGACCGGCGGCCTGTGGTTCGGCGCCGACCTGACGCGCGCCCTGGCCCGGCGCGGCCGGCACCTGCGGTTCGACGCCCTGTGGCTGGCCTCCTATGGCGACGGCACGACCAGCCGCGGCCGGATCGACGTGCACGGGAAGTTCCAGCGCGAGGTTCAGGGCCGGCGCGTGCTGATCCTCGACGACGTCTTCGACACCGGCCTGTCGTTGTCCGAGGCCGTGGCCCTGCTGAAGCGCGAGGGCGCCGCCCAGATCCTGACCTGCGTCTTCGCCCGCAAACCCTGGCCCGAGCCCCGCGCCCTGGTCCCCGACTTCGTCGGGTGGGAGGCGCCGGAGCGGTTCCTGGTCGGCTACGGCCTGGACCACGCCGGCAAATGGCGCGGCCTGCCGGACGTCTGCGCGCTGGATTGAGGGGGCGTGGGGTGTGGGGTGTCGGGTGTGGGGGTAAGGTCTTAGGACCAAGACCAGCGACTGGGCGCGAAGCTGGCCCTACCCACTCGCCTTAGGGTGCAGACCCCACACCCCACACCCCACACCCTACGCTCCCAGCCACCCCGCCACGGGTTCCCGCCCCAGCATCTCCTCATACGTCGGCCGCTTGCGCACCACCGCCCAGCGGTCGCCGTCGACCAGCACCTCCGGGACCAGCGGGCGCGAATTGTATTCGCTGGCCATCGTCGCCCCATAGGCGCCGGCGCCGGTGAAGGCGACCAAGTCGCCCGCCTCAAGCGGCGGCAGGGCACGATCCCGCGCGAAGGTGTCGCCCGTCTCGCACACCGGCCCGACCACGTCGTGGGGCAGGGCGTCTCCATCACGCGGCGCGACCGGGACCAGGTCGTGGAAGGCGTCGTACAAGGCCGGGCGCAGCAGGTCGTTCATGGCCGCGTCCAGCACCAGGAAGCGCCGCCCGTCCCCCCGCTCCGTCACCTGGATCACGCGCGCCAGCAGCACCGCCGCATTCGCCGCGATCAGCCGCCCGGGCTCCAGCGTCACCGCGACGCCCAGCCCGCCCACGGTCTCCGCCGCCATCGCCGCATATTCCGCCAGCGGCGCGGCCGGATCGTCGCCCGCATAGGCCACGCCCAGCCCGCCGCCCAGGTCCAGCCGCGGCACGTCCAGCCCCTCGGCCCGCAACGTCCGCGTCATCTCGGCCAGCACCCCGAACGCGCCCCGCAGCGGCGTCAGCTCGGTGATCTGGCTGCCGATGTGACAGGCCAATCCGACCAGGCTCAGCCGAGGGTCACGGCCGAACCGGCGATAGAGGTCCAGCGCCTCCTCGACCGGCACGCCGAACTTGTCGCCCTCGCCGCCGGTAGTGATCTTGGCGTGGCCGCCGGCGCCGATCTTGGGATTGACCCGGATCGCCACGTCGGGGAGGCGCCCGGCCCGCGCGGCCACCGCCGCCAGCCGCTCCATCTCCACCGTGCTCTCGACGTTGATCTGGCGCAGGCCCAGATTGACGGCGAAGGCCAACTCCGCGTCCGTCTTGCCGACGCCGGAAAAGACGATGCGCTCCGCCGGCACGTCCGCGGCCAGGGCCCGGCGGATCTCGCCCTCCGACACGGTGTCGGCGCCCAGGCCGCACCCGGCCAGCACCTTCAGCACGGATGTGTTCGACGCCGCCTTGACCGCAAACGCGATCAGCGGCCGGCCCAGCGTCGCCTCATGGACGGCGAAGGCGTCGGTCAGGGCCCGCGCATGGCGGCGCAGGGTCGCGGCGGAATAGACGTAGACGGGCGTGCCGACGGCCTGCGCGATCGTCGCCAGCGGAACGGCCTCGGCCTGCAGCGCCCCCCCGGACAGGGCGAAATGATGCACCCGACCCTACTCCTGGAACGGGCTGCCGGAGCCGCGGTATGGATTGTTCGGGCCGCCGTCGATCGGGATCTGGTTCGAAGATCGGTTCTGCGTCGCCGGCTCCGGCATCGGAGCGACCTCGGCTCCGCGTTCAGACCGCTCGGTCTTGCGCGCGGGCGGGGCCTCGAGATCGGCCATGCGCCCGCAGGCGGACAGGGCCAAGGCGCTCCCAAGGACGCAGAACGTCAGGATAAGGGTGTTTCGGCTCATGACAGGCGCGCCTTCCACTCTGCGATGCGCGCGCGGACCTGTTCCGGCGCCGTGCCGCCATGACTGGTGCGGCTGGCGCACGAAGCCTCAGGCGACAGCACCTTGTAAACCGCTTCGGTGATCCCCGGTTCGATCGCCTGCATTTCCGCCAGCGGCAGTTGCCCCAGGTCCACGCCCAGGTCCTCGGCGCGCTTCACCGTCGCGCCCGTCACGTGGTGGGCTCGGCGGAACGGCAGGTCCAGCTCCCGCACCAGCCAGTCGGCCAGGTCCGTGGCGGTGGAGAAGCCCGCCCCCGCCGCCGCCGCCATCCGCGCCCGGTTCGGCGTCAGGGCCGCGACCATGGCCGTCATGGCCGACACCGCCAGGCCCAGGGCGTCGAAGGCCTCGAACACCGGCGGCTTGTCCTCCTGCATGTCCTTCGAATAGGCCAGCGGCAGGCCCTTCATGACGGTCAGCAGGGCCACCAGCCCCCCGGTGATCCGCCCCGTCTTGGCCCGCACCAGCTCGGCCGCGTCCGGATTGCGCTTCTGCGGCATGATCGAGCTGCCGGTCGTCAGGTCGTCGGGCAGGGTCACGAAGCCGAACTGCGGCGTCATCCACAGCACGATCTCCTCGCCCAGGCGCGACAGGTGCGAGGCAGCGATCGCGGCGGCCGACAGGGCCTCCAGCGCGAAATCGCGGTCCGACACGGCGTCCAGCGAATTGGCCATCGGCCGGTCGAAGCCCAGCGCTTCAGCCGTCGCATGGCGGTCGATGGGGAAGGGCGAACCGGCCAGGGCCGCGGCGCCCAAGGGGCTCTCGTTCATCCGCGCCCGGGCGTCGGCGAACCGCCCCGCGTCGCGCCCGAACATCTCGACATAGGCCATCAGGTGGTGCCCGAACGTCACCGGCTGCGCGGGCTGCAGGTGGGTGAAGCCGGGCATCAGGGCGTCGGCATGCGCCTCGGCCTGCGTCAGCAGCGCGCGCTGGAGCGCCTTCAGCCCGTCGGCCGCCGCATCGCACGCCTCGCGCACCCACAGGCGGAAGTCGGTCGCCACCTGGTCGTTGCGGCTGCGCGCGGTGTGCAGCCGCCCGGCCGGCTCGCCGATCAGCTCGGCCAGCCGCGCCTCGACGTTCATGTGAACGTCTTCGTACTGGTCGCGGAAAGGAAACGTCCCGGCGACCATCTCCTCGCGGATCGTCGCCAGCCCGCCCAGGATGGCGTCCGCGTCCTCCCGCCGGAGGATCCCCTGCGCCGCCAGCATGCGGCAGTGCGCCTCCGATCCCGCCAGATCCTGCGCCCACAGCCGCCGGTCCACGCCGATCGAGACGTTGATCGCCTGCATGACCTCGGCCGGACGCCGACTGAACCGTCCGCCCCACATGTCTTGACCTTCAGCCTTCGGAGGAGCCTTTTGTGCGGCGTCGGAGGCGGGGTTTTCGGTCATGGGACTGTCCAGGGCGGCGATCGCGGCGATCGCGGGGGTAGTCGTTCTCGGCGCGGCCGGGGGCGCGCTGCTCTATGCCAAACCCGACGCCCTGTTCAAAGGCTCCGCGCCCGCCGAGGCGGAAAAGAGCGATCTGGCCCGCTTCGCCGTGAGATCGCTGGCCCGGCTGGACACCCCGGTCGAGACGCCCGTGGCCCCCGACTACGTCTTCAAGACGCGCGACGGCGTCGACGCCCGCTTCGCCGACTTTCGGGGAAAGGTCGTGGTGGTGAACCTGTGGGCCATGTGGTGCGCGCCCTGCCGCACCGAGATGCCCACGCTCCAGGCCCTGGCCCAGGCGTACGACGGGAAGGATCTCGTCGTCCTGCCGATCAACGTCGACGCCACCGACGACGCCGTCGCCGACGCCCTCAGCTTCATCGACGTGCACGAGCCCCTGCCGTTTTACGGCGATCGGGACTTCAAACTGCCCTTCGTTCTGCCGGGCGAGGGCAAGATGCCCCAGACGGTAATCCTGGACCGCCGGGGCCGCATGCGCGCCAGCTTCTCGGGCGAGGCCGACTGGGCCGGTCCGGAGGCGCGGGCGCTGATCGACGCCCTGCTGGCCGAACCGGCCTGATCCGCCCTCAACCAGCGAGCGACCGCGTCGCGAGCGTTAGGGCAAAGAACCCGCCCTCAAGCAGGGAGCGACCGCGTCGCGAGCGTCAGGGCACAAAAAAAGCCCGCTTAGTTGCCGCGCGTGTCGGCCTCGGTCTCGGCTTCCTGGTCGCGGGCGTCCTCGGCCAGACGGTCGGTGGCCTCGTCGACTTCTTGGGCGGCTTCCTTGGCCCCGGCCTCGATGGCGGCGCCCAGCTGGCCGGCTTCCTCGGCCAGGGTCGAGCCCGCGTCTTCGGCGGCCTCGCCGGTCTCGGCGGCGGCGGCTTCGGTTTCGGCCTCGGCGTTCTCCTGCTCGGCTTCGGAGCAGGCGGCGGCGCCCAGGGCCAGGACGGCGACGGCGGCGAGCGAAAGGGTGCGGATGCGCATGGACGATCTCCTTGGTTGCGACCTCGGCCGTGAACGCGCCCGAACGGCACAGGTTGCCTGGACGGGACGTTGTGCCATGCTCCGCGCCGAAGAGAGGAGACGCCTCATGTATACGACTCTGGCTTCAACGGTCCTGGCGGCCGTTCTTCTGACGGCGGGCGCGGCCGCGGCCCAGGCTCCGGGCGGCGGCGGCGGCGCGGGCGGAACCTATCAGCAGCAGACCGGCGGCGCCGTCGGGCGGATGACGCAGACACAGGAAATCCACCGGTTCGAGAGCGAGGAGCAGCGTCGCGCGCGCCTGGGCTCAGCCGAGGAACTGGAGGAGGAATACGGCGCCGAGCGCATGGACCTGGCGCGGCGCGTCGCCGACCTGGTCGAGCAGGGCCGCTGCCGCGAGGCGCGTGAACTGGCTTCCGAAGCGGGCGAACGGTCCATGGTCATCCGCATCCGCCAGACCTGCCGCCAGCGGGGATGAGGGCCGCCACAGCCGCTGCGATCGGTCTTTTCGCGGCCGTGATCGCGCTCGGAGCCGCCGAGCCTTCGCACGCCCAGCCCGTCGGCCAGCCCACGGCCGAACAGCAGACCTGGCGGTTCGAGGGCGAGGAGCATCAGAGGTCCGCGCCTTCGTGGCTGGACCTGATCGAACAGTACGGCCTCGACCGCGTCGACCGCGCCATTCGCGTCGATCACCTGATCCATCAGGGCCGCTGCCGTGAGGCGCGCGACCTCGCCAACGCCGAGGGCGACCGCAACATGGCCCTGCGCGTTCGCCAGATATGCCCCGGAAACTCCGGCGTCGTCACGCCGCGCGGGCGGCGCATGCGCGGCGACGGGTGAAGTGACCGATGGTGGCTGGGGGCGGGCTCGAACCGCCGACCTGTGGGTTATGAATCCACCGCTCTAACCAGCTGAGCTACCCAGCCCCAAGAAGGGAACCCGCCGCGGCCGGTCGATGGGCCGCGCGAGGGATCGTGGCCTATAACGACCGGACGCCTTCGGTTCAAGCGCCCACGCGCGACCATTCCGCGCCTTGCGGATCGCGGTCGGGCGCCCGACGTTGCGGGTCCGAGATTTCAGACCGGAGTTCCTCGCCATGATCCGCCTTGCCGCCGTCTCGATCGTCGCCCTGCTGGCCGCCTGCGGCCCCGGCGTGGCCCAGGATCCCGCGCCCGGGGAGCCCGTCGAGACGCGGCCCGCCAACGCCCCCGACCAGCGCCCGGCCTTCGAAGGCCAGACCCGCGCGCCGGGCGTCCGCACCGACCTCGCCCTGTCTCACACGGTCGTGGCCTCGGGCCTGGTCGAGCCTTGGGGCCTGGCGCTGTTGCCCGACGGAAACTGGCTGGTGACCGAACGGCCCGGCCGCCTGCGCATCGTCACGCCCCAAGGCCAGGTGGGCGAGCCGATCACGGGTCTGCCCGCCGTCGATCCCCGCGGACAGGGCGGCCTGCTGGACGTGACGCTGTCGCCCACCTTCGCCCAGGACCGCCTGATCTACTGGAGCTATGCCGAGCCCCGGGACGGCGGCAACGCCACCTCGGTCGCGCGCGGTCGCCTGTCCGACGACGGCGCCCGCGTGGATCAGGTCCAGGTCATCTTCCGCGCCTCGCCGACCTATGACGGCACCATGCACTATGGCTCGTCCCTGGCCTTCGCCTCGGACGGCAAGCTGTTCGTCACCCTGGGCGAGCGGTCCGACATGCCCATGCGGCCCCAGGCCCAGGACCTGGGCTCGCACATGGGCAAGACCATCCGCATCAACGCCGACGGCTCGGTCCCGTCCGACAATCCGTTCGTGGGCCGCGAAGGCGCGCTGCCGGAAATCTGGTCGCTGGGCCACCGCAACGTCCAGGGCATCGCCGTCGCCGGCGACGAGGTCTGGACCATCGAGCACGGCACGCGCGGCGGCGACGAGCTGAACCTGGATCGCGCCGGCCTGAACTACGGCTGGCCCGAGGTCGCCTACGGGGTCGAATACCGCGGTGGGGCCATCGGCGCCGGCCTGACCCAGAAAGAGGGCACGGTGCAGCCCGTCTACTATTGGGATCCCGTCATCGCGCCCGGCGGCATGACCTTCTACGACGGGGCCATGTTCCCCGGGTGGAACGGCAATCTGTTGATCGGCGGCCTGGGCGGCAAGCACCTGGCCCGGCTGGTGCTGCAGAACGGCCGGGTCGTCGGCGAGGAAAGACTGCTGACCACCCTGGGCGAGCGTGTGCGGGACGTCGCGGTCGGCCCCGACGGCGCGGTCTGGGTCATCACCGACGAGGCCGACGGCAAGCTGGTCCGGCTGTCGACCGGGGGGTGAGCCGTGATCCGCTCTTCCGCTCTTCCAACTCCCGACCCGCCCGTCGTGCCGGCCGCATGACCGCGCAAAGGTGATCGTGAGGAAGGCCTCATCCAAGGTCTTCGCCCAGCGCCGACTCGGCGACGGCGAGCAGCCTCGGCGCCCAATTCAGGGTCGTTTCGCGGATACGATCGACCAGCAGCAGGTCGTAGCCGTGCCGGTAGACGTTGCCCGCGTCTTCAATCATCCGCCAAGGCGTCTCCGGGAAACGTCCCTGCTGTGTTCCGCGCAGTCGCCGTGAAGCCTCGGAGACGATTTCCAGAGCCCGCACGGCCGCATAGAGGGCCTCGATGTCGGCGCTGAGTTCCTCCGAAGTCCGGCTTCCGACGAAGCGTAGCGCCAGTCGGCAGTTGTCGCGCACCGCCTCCCAGGCATCGCGCTCGCGGACGTTCATTTCCACGTCAGAACACCGTCACCGCTTCACGTTCCACGCGTTCTCGGAACGCGGGTCTCATGGTCGTGCGTTCGACGACGTCCACCTTCACCTTCAACCGATCGCCGATGAGGTGGCCCACGCCGACAAGTTCGTAAACGCCGAAACGCGCGGTCGGATCTACGTCGATCATGACGTCCAAGTCGCTTTCGGGCTGGGCGTCGCCGCGCGCGCGCGATCCGAACAGGGCGGCCCGAGTGACGCCGCGTCGGCGAAGCTCCGGCTCTTGCTCCCGAAGAGCGTCGATGATGGTCTGCCGGTCCATATCCTTCAGTCTACCCCATCGGCGATCATCGACCAGTCGCGATCTGATCTTGACGTTGACGTAAACGTAGCGTCTTTGGCGGGCACGTTTCGATTCCGCACCTACGCCCTCAAGCAGCGAGGCGCCGCGCGCCGAGCGGTAGGGCAAACGTTAGAGAGACCTCATGACCGACGCCTACATCTATGACGCGGTGCGCACGCCGCGCGGCAAGGGCAAGAAGGACGGCTCGCTGCACGAGATCACCGCCCTGTCGCTGGCGACCCAGGTGCTGGAGAACCTGCGCGACCGGAACGGTCTGGACACGTCCAAGGTCGACGACGTCATTCTGGGCTGCGTCTCGCCGGTGGGCGAACAGGGCGCCGACATCGCCCGCACGGCCGTGCTGAACTCGGGCTGGGCCCAGACGGTGGCCGGCGTGCAGATCAACCGCTTCTGCGCCTCGGGGCTGGAAGCCGTGAACATGGCGGCGGCCAAGGTGAAGTCCGGCGAGGCCGACTTCGCCGTCGGCGGCGGCGTCGAGGCCATGAGCCGCGTGCCGATGGGCTCGGACGGCGGGGCCTGGCCGGTCGATCCGTCCAGTGCGTTTCCGACCTATTTCGTGCCCCAGGGCGTCTCGGCCGACATGATCGCGTCCAAGTGGGGCTTCAGCCGCGACGACGTCGACGCCTATTCCGTCGAGAGCCACAAGCGGTCCGCCAAGAGCTGGGCCGAGGGCCGTTTCAAAAAGTCGGTGGTGCCGGTCAAGGACCAGCTGGGCCTGACCATCCTGGATCATGACGAGACCATTCGTCCGAACACGGACATGCAGACGCTCGGCGCGCTCAACCCGTCCTTCGCCATGATGGGCGAGATGGCTTTCGACGCGGTTATCAACCAGCGTTACCCCGAGGTCGAGCGCGTCAACCACGTCCACACGCCAGGCAACAGCTCGGGCATCGTCGATGGGTCGGCGGGCGTCCTGATCGGCTCGCTGGAGGCCGGCAAGGCGCTCGGCCTGAGGCCACGCGCGAAGATCCGGGGCGCGGCCTCGATCGGCTCGGAGCCGTCGATCATGCTGACCGGTCCGGAGTTCGTCGCCAACAAGCTGCTGGGCAAGCTGGGCATGTCCAAGTCGGACATCGACCTGTGGGAGCTGAACGAGGCCTTCGCCGCCGTGGTGTTGCGCTTCATGCAGGCGCTGGACATCGGCCACGACCAGATCAACGTCTGCGGCGGCGCCATCGCCATGGGCCACCCGCTGGGCGCGACCGGGGCCATGATCACCGGCGTGGTGCTGGACGAACTGGAGCGGTCGGACAAGGCAACCGCCCTGATCACCCTTTGCATCGGCGGCGGCATGGGCACGGCCACCGTCATCGAGCGGGTCTGAGTTCTTTTAAGGGTTCATCACAGCGAACACAGCGAGGCACAGCGAACACAACGGGGCCGGCGACCTGATCTTCGCGCGCAGCGCTATTTTCTCTGTCTGAAGATAGATCGCCTGCGGCGCCACATCCTCGCTCTCGTCGTGTTCGCTGTGCCTCGCTGTGTTCGCTGTGATGAACCATCACTGCCGGCCTCACGGCCGGCGTCAGAAATAGGGGCCTTCGGCCGATGGAAAACTTCAAGATCGACGTCGACGCCGACGGCATCGCCCTGATCACCTTCGACGTCCCCGGACGGTCGATGAACACCCTGACCTCGGGCGTGATGAAAGAGATCCCCGAGTGGGTCGAGCGGGTGAAGACCGACGACGCCATCAAGGGCGCGGTCCTGACCTCGGGCAAGACCTCGGGCTTCTGCGCCGGCGCGGATTTGGGCGACATGGCCGGCGGCATGCTGGCCGGCGGATCGCTGCAGGACGCGTATGACGCGGGCTGGAAGCTGAACGGCGCCCTGCGCGCGCTGGAGACCTGCGGCAAGCCGGTCGCGGCGGCCATCAACGGTCTGGCGCTGGGCGGCGGCCTCGAGCTGACCCTGGCCTGCCACTACCGCGTCGTCGGCGACAGCCCGAAGATCCAGCTGGGCCTGCCCGAGATCAAGGTCGGCCTCTTCCCCGGCGGCGGCGGCACCCAGCGCCTGACGCGCCTGGTCGGCGTGCAGGCCGCCATGATGGCCATGTCGGAGGGCAAGTCCTTCCGCCCCAACGACGCCAAGGGCGCGGGCATCGTGCATGAGGTCGTGCCCGCCGGGACCGAGGTCGAGGCGGCCAAGGCCTGGATCAAGGGCGGCGGCAAGGCGGCCCAGCCTTGGGACAGTAAGGATTTCAAGATGCCCGGCGGCGGCCCCTATCATCCGGCCGGCATCCAGAACTTCCTGGTCGGCAACGCCATGCTGCGGAAGCAGTCCTACGGCAACTATCCGGCCGTCGTGAACCTGATGAAGGCCGTCTATGAGGGCGTGCAGGTGCCGATGGACGCCGCGCTGCGCATCGAGACGCGCTACTTCATCAAGACCCTGATGACGCCCCAGGCCCAGGGCATGATCCGCTCCCTGTTCCTGTCCAAGCAGGAGCTGGACAAGGGGGCGGTGCGTCCCAAGGACGTGCCGGCCTCGGATCCCAAGAAGGTCACCGTTCTGGGCGCCGGCATGATGGGCGCGGGCATCGCCTATGTGAACGCCCTGGCGGGGATCGAAACCATCCTGATCGACCGCGACCAGGAGGCCGCCGACAAGGGCAAGGCCCATGTCGAGGACCTGCTGAAGAAGCGGCTGTCGCGCGGCCAGCTGACCCAGGACAAGTACGACGCCCTGCTGGCTCTGGTCGTTCCGACCACGGACTATGACCAGATCAAGGGCTCCGACCTGGTGATCGAGGCGGTGTTCGAAAACCGCGAGATCAAGGCCGACGTCACGAAGCGGGCCGAGGCCCAGCTGGCCCCCGGCGCCGTGTTCGGCTCCAACACCTCGACCCTGCCGATCACGGGTCTGGCGCAGGCCTCGGTCCGCCCCGAGGACTTCATCGGCATCCACTTCTTCTCGCCCGTCGACAAGATGATGCTGGTCGAGATCATCATGGGCCAGAAGACGGGCCAGGCGGCGCTGGCCAAGGCGCTCGACTACGTCATGAAGATCAAGAAGACGCCGATCGTCGTCCAGGACGGCCGCGGCTTCTACACCTCGCGCTGCTTCGGCACCTATGTGGCCGAAGGGCTGGCCATGCTGGAGGAGGGCTATGCCCCGGCCCTGATCGACAACGTCGGCCGCATGACCGGCATGCCGCGCGGCCCGCTGGAGATGCACGACGACGTGGCGCTGGATCTGTCGGTCAAGATCGCCAAACAGACCGCCGAGGACCTGGGCGACGCCTATCAGCCCCTGCCGGGCTGGAAGATCGTCAAGACCATGGTCGAGGACCTGGGCCGCTATGGCCGCAAGAACGGCATGGGCTTCTACGACTATGCCTCCAAGCCCAAGACCCTGTGGAAGGGCCTGTCGGACCTGGCCCCGGTCACCATCGACGACTCGACGCCCGAACTGGTCGAGGACCAGAAGCGCCGCCTGATCTTCCGCCAGGCCGTCGAGGTCGCCCGCTGCTGGGAAGAGGGCGTGATCGACGACCCGCGCGAGGCCGACGTCGGCGCCATCCTGGCCTGGGGCTTCGCGCCCTGGACCGGCGGCCCGATCACCTACATCGACCAGATGGGCGTCAAGGCCTTCGTCGAACAGGCGGATGCTTACGCGGCGAAATACGGCGACCGGTTCAGCCCGCCCCAGCTGCTGCGCGACATGGCGGCCCGGGGCGAAACCTTTTACGGCAACTTTGAGAGCCGGCAGGCGGCGGCGTGACCTGATCGCCTCCTGGTTGGTGCGCTCCTGAAGAGGATCAGATGAATCTCGGCTTCGCCACGGCCGCCGCCCTCTCGCTGGCCACCTTCGCGGTCCACACCTTCGTCGGCGGACGGTTCGCCGCGCGGCCGCTCTTGAAAGCGCAAGACTTCCACAGGGCCAGCCGGTGGCTGAACTATTTCACCTGGCATATGGCCACCGCGCTCCTGCTTTTCATGACCGGCGGTTTCGCCTGGGCGGCCGTGACGCCCGAGGCCTGGCCGGTCGCGGTGCTGCTGACCCTGATGGCCGCGACCTTCTCGCCGCTGTGCGTATGGGTGGCGATGAAAGGCGGCATCGCGCCCTGGCGCTTTCCGGCGTCGTGGCTGTTCCTGATGATCTTGGTCGCAGGGCTGTGGGGCTTGAGCTCCACCATCGCCGTGACCTTCGTCCCGGCGGCCTGATCGCTTTTCGGCGGACGCAGTCTCGGGCTATCCCATCCCCATGACCGCGCCCCTGCCCGATGCCGCGCCCACCAACTGGGTCGACCGCCATGCGCCGGAGGGGCTGAAGGACTGGCTGAAGCTGGGCCGGTTCGACCGGCCGATCGGCATCTGGCTGCTGCTGCTGCCGGGGTGGCAGGGGATCACCCTGGCGCTGGCCCAGTATCGCAAGACGCCGGACGCTTACGATGCCTGGCTGTACCTCGGCTTCCTGATCGGGGCCTGCCTGATGCGTGCCGCAGGCTGCGCCTTCAACGACGTGGTGGATCGCAAGATCGACGCCCAGGTGGCCCGCACCGCCTCGCGGCCGGTGGCGGCGGGGCGCATCTCGGTGAAGGGGGCTTGGGCCTTCATCGTCGCATGCAGCCTGATCTCATTGGGCATTCTTCTGACGCTGGGAACGGTCGCCATCGCGCTGGGCGTCGCCTCGCTGGCGCTGGTCGCGGCCTATCCCTTCATGAAGCGCATCACCTGGTGGCCGCAGGCTTGGTTGGGCATGACGTTCAACTGGGGCGCGCTGATGGGGTTCGCTGCGGCGTGGTCGCTTGAGGCCAAAACCGCGTGGTTTTCCAATCTTATGTCTTCGATGTCGCCTGACTTCAGCGCCGATGTGTACGTCGTTTACGGCTACTTCGACGCCTACCCGGCGGTTTTCCTCTGGCTCTCCGGCCTGTTTTGGACGCTGGGTTATGACACGATCTACGCCCTGCAGGACGTCGAGGACGACGCGCTGGTCGGGGTGAAGTCCTCGGCGCGGCGGCTCGGGGCAAGCGTCCGGCGCGGCGTGGGCGTCTTCTATGTTCTGGCTGTGCTGTTCGCCGCATGGGGCGGTTGGGTGGCTCAACTCGGGCCCTGGTTCTGGCTGGGCCTCGTCCTGTTCGCCCTGCGCCTCGCCTTCCAGACCTTCCGCATGCGGCGCGAGGACGGAGCCCTGGCCCTGCGCCTGTTCAAGTCCAACCGCGACGCCGGCCTGATCCTCCTTTTCGCCATAGGCTTGGGCGCACTCTGAGTCGCCTGATTCACGCGGCGGCCTGAACCGCGACGCGGTTCCGTCCGCAACGATCAGGCTCTAGGGTGAAGCTCTCGAAGGAGACCGCCATGACCGCCCGCATCCTGCTGCTCGCTTCCGCCGCCGTGTTGACCCTGTCGGCCTGCAACCGCGACCGGGAGCCGGAGGGCGGCGGCGCGGCCTCCCCCGCCGCGCCGGGCCCCGCCGTGACCCCGGCCGACGCGGCCGCGCCGCTGATCTTCTCCGAGAAGACCGCCTTCGCCACCGTCAGCCTGAAGCTGCCGGACGCCATCAAGGCCCAGCCCGACCTGCACGCCAAGGTCTATGCCGACGAGGTGGCCCACCTTCGCGAGTTCGCCGAGGGCGCCCAGGCCGACAACACCGAGGCCGGCGCGCCCAACATGGCCTATCAGCAGACGGTCGAACTGACCGTCGCCCACGAGACCGGCAAGCTGCTGAGCCTGACCCGCAACGCGTCGGAGTTCACCGGCGGCGCTCATCCCAACAGCACCGCCACCGGCGTGCTGTGGGACAAGGCGCTGAAGCGCCAGATCGGCTGGGCGGACGTCTTCCGCAAGGGCGCCGACTTCGCCGCGCTGGATCGCGCCCTGTGCGCCGCGATCAACGCGGCCAAGCGCGAGCGCGATCCGGCCGCCCAGACGGTCAGTCTGAACGGCAAGGACTGGGCCTGCCCCCGCGCGGCCGACACCCCGTTCGTCCTCGCCCCCGGCACGACCGGCGGCAAGGCGGGCGGCCTGACCTTCCTGATCGGCCCCTATCAGGTCGGCCCCTACGCCGAGGGTCCGTACGAGGTGACGGTGCCCTTGTCCGCCTTCCAGTCCCTGCTGGCCCCCGCCTATGCCGACGAGTTCGCGGGCACGCCGACGAAGAACTGATTTTCGTCATCCTCCGGCGAGCGCAGCGAGACCGGGGGACCCAGCGGCGCCGCGAAGCGGCGAACTTGCTCCGAAGGCGGCGTCTGATCGCCTTCGGCGCCGCTGGGTGGCTCGGTCAAGCCGGGCCATGACGAAAGCGGAGGAGAGCTCAGTCCGCTTCGGGCGGCGGCGTCCAATTCGGATCGTTATAGGGAAACCAGTCAGCGGCGAGGTCGCGCCACGCGGGGTTTTCCCGCTCGATCAGCGCAAGCTTCCAGTCTCGCAGCCATTTCTTGAGCCTCCGCTCTCTCCGGATGGCATCGACCATCCAGACGTGCCGCTCAAACCAGACCAGATCTTTCGTCGGTGAAACCGGGGAAGGCGCGTGTCTTGTGCTTCCAGACGCGGTTTTCAAGGTTTGAGGTCGAACCGGTGTAAACCGTGCCGTTTCGCCCGCTCGCCATCATGTACGTCGCGATGAAGATGCGGTGCGTGGCCATTCTATGAACCCGGCAGTTACGCCCACGCCCTGAAATGCTTGCTCAGCTTGAGCCCTTGCCGCTGGTAGTGGCTGCCGCCCTGGCCATACAGGCGGTCGGGCTTCTCCGTCAGGGGTTCGTAGACCAGCCGCGCGACGGTCTGGCCGTGCTCCAGCAGGAAGGGCGTGTCGTGGGTCCGCACTTCCAGCACGCCCTTGGAGCCCTTGCCCGCCGCCTCGTCGGTGCCGAAGCCGGGATCGAAGAAGCCGGCGTAATGGACCCGGAACTCGCCCACCGACGGATCGATCGGCGTCATCTCGGCGGCCTGCAGCACCGGGATCTCGACCGCCTCGTTCGACGCCAGGATGTAGAACTCGCCCGGATCCAGAAGCAGCTCGCCCTTGCGCGCATGCAGGGGCTCCCAGAAGTCGCGGGGGTCGTGGCCGTCGATGCGGTCCAGATCGACCACGCCGGCGTGGCGCCGCCCCCGGAACCCGACGATCTCTCCGTCCGCGCCGGCCAGGTCCACGCCCACCGAGCGGGTCTCCAGCTTCGGCGGCTCACCCGCCTTCAGCCGCAGCTGGTTCAGCCGCGTGCCCGGCCGGACCAGGATTGAGAAGGTCTGGGGCGCGATCTCCAGATACAGAGGGCCGTCGTAGCCCTCGGCCACGTCGTCGAAGGAGTCGCCACGATCGGTCAGCAGGCGCACGAAGACGTCGATCCGGCCGGTCGAGCTCTTGGGGTTGGCCCGCGCGATCAACCCCTGGGGCAGGCTCAGCCGCTCTTGCAGCCGGGCGATGTAGACGCATCCTTTTTCCAGGACCACGCCGGGGGTCAGGTCGATCGCATGCATGGCCACGTCGGCGATGCGGTCCTCGACCCGTCGCTGGCCCGGCAGGAAGCTGGCGCGCACGCGCCACGCCTGCGCCCCCAGGCGCAGGTCCAGACTGGCGGGCTGCACCTGGTCGGCGTCCCAGGGCGTGTCGGTGGTCACGGCGCCCGTGGCGATCAGGGCCTCGATGCCCTGGCAGGGCAGGATGCCCGGTGTGTCGATCAAGCTCATGTGACCGGGTTTGCACGGTTTGGCCGCGCGCGTCACCATGGGGCATGCACGACGGCCCCGCCTATTCCGCCGAGACTCACGACGTCCTCGTGCGCGTCCGGCCCAGCTATCTGGCGGGCCAGTCGGATCCCCAGGCCGGGCGCTGGGTCTGGGCCTATCAGGTCGAGATCGTGAACTGCCGCGCCGAGCCCGTGCAGCTGCTGGCGCGGCACTGGACCATCACCGACGGTCTTGGCCGAACCGAGCAGGTGCGGGGTCCGGGCGTGGTGGGCGAGCAGCCGGTGATTCCGCCGGGCGGGTCGCACACCTATGCCTCGGGCTGTCCGCTCTCGACGCCGTCGGGCGCCATGGTCGGGACCTATGTGATGGCGGATGAGAGGGGAGGGCGGTTCGAAGTGGCCATCCCCGCCTTCAGCCTGGACGTGCCGGGCGCTGGGCGTGTGCTGAACTGAGCGGGGGCGAGACCGGGGCTGCGTCAACCCGGAGAACCGCAGCCCCGTCCCGATCCGGCGTCGCATTGCGGGGCGACGCCGGGCGGACGGCGGGCCTTTTGGAGGCCGTTCATGACGCCTGTGTGGCGGGCCTCGCCCTCAAGCAGCGAGCCGCCCGCGGCGAGCGGTAGGGCGCTTCCTTCGCCCTCAAGCAGCGAGGGACCGCGTCCCGAGCGGTAGGGCGCTTAAATATACCGCCGCAGCGACCGGGCCAGCTCGCCGGCGCCGTTCTTTTTGATCGCGGGCTGATAGGCGACGCGGGCGTGTTCGACGCAGTAGACGCCTTCGGACGCGCGGCGGCCGCAGAAGCTGAACTCGGCCGAGGACGGGTCGCCGATCGGCCATTTGCACATGTGGGCGCCCAGGGTCATCACCGTGGCGGTGCCCGGCAGGTCGGGGATCGGCTCGGGGCGCGGGGCGACCGGCGCGGCCGGGCGCGGCTGAGCCGCCTCGATGCGGCGCGGAGCGCTGGGGGCGTGGGTCGGCGCGGCGGCGGCCGGGCGCGGACGGGTCGGGCGGAAGGTGGTGCGCGCCGGCTGCGACGGCGCGGCGCGGCCCGACAGCCCCAGACGATGCACCTTGCCGATCACGGCGTTGCGGGTCACGCCGCCGCCCAGCTGTTTGGCGATCTGGCTGGCCGACTGGCCTTCAAGCCAGAGCTTCTTCAGCGCGCCGACGCGGTCTTCGGTCCAGCCCAGGCTCATGTCGCCCTCCACGATTCAACATATGGCGCCGAAACCGCGTTTCGTGGCCGGCGACCCACCACTAATCGTAAACCTCCTCTTAAAGGGCGCAATATGTGGATTTGCTGCCGTCCACAGGAACTAGATGTGGGGGCATCTCGAACGTGAAACGCCGCCCCGGTTTCCCGAGGCGGCGTTGGCCCGACGACCCGTGCGGTCAGTGGACGGTGGGCGCCTCGACCGAGGTGCCGTCCGACACCGGGGTGACGGGCACGGACACCGACGGGCCGGAGTTGGGAAAGGCGGTCTCGTCGCGGTTCGGGGCGACGCCTTTTTCCAGCAGGTCGCGGATCTCCTCGCCCGACAGGGTCTCGTATTCCAGCAGGGCCTGAGCCAGCTTCTCGTGATCGACCTTTTTGCGTTTCAGGATCTTGCGCGCCTCTTCCCAGCCGGACGTGACGAGCCGCTTGACCTCGTTGTCGATGATGCGGGCCGTCTCTTCCGAAACGTTCTGGCTGCGCGCGACGGAGTGGCCCAGGAAGACCTCCTCCTGGTTCTCGCCATAGGCCACGGTGCCCAGCACGTCGGAGAAGCCCCAGCGGGTCACCATCGCCCTGGCCAGCTTGGTGGCCTGTTCGATGTCGGACGAGGCGCCGGAGGTGATGTTGTCCTTGCCGAAGATCAGTTCCTCGGCCACGCGGCCCCCGGCCATGATGGCGATGCGGTCGACCATCTGCTGGTACTTCATCGAATAGCGGTCGCCTTCCGGCAGCTGCATGACCATGCCCAGGGCCCGTCCGCGCGGCACGATGGTGGCCTTGTGCACCGGGTCGGCCATCTTGACGTTCATGGCGACGATGGCGTGGCCCGCCTCGTGATAGGCGGTCAGCCGCTTCTCTTCCTCGTTCATGGCCATGGACTTCCGTTCGGAGCCCATCATGACCTTGTCCTTGGCGTCCTCGAAGTCGCGGTGCGTGACCATCTTGCGGTCCTTGCGGGCCGCCATCAGGGCCGCCTCGTTCACCAGATTGGCCAGGTCGGCGCCCGAGAAGCCGGGCGTGCCGCGGGCGATGGTCTTGACGTTGACGTCGGCGGCCAGGGGCACGTCCTTCATGTGCACGCGCAGAATCTTCTCGCGTCCGCCCACGTCCGGGTTCGGCACCACCACCTGACGGTCGAAGCGGCCGGGACGCAGCAGGGCCGGGTCCAGCACGTCGGGACGGTTGGTCGCGGCGATCAGGATGATGCCCTCATTGGCCTCGAAGCCGTCCATCTCGACCAGGAGCTGGTTCAGCGTCTGCTCGCGCTCGTCGTTGCCGCCGCCCAGGCCCGCTCCCCGGTGGCGACCGACGGCGTCGATCTCGTCGATGAAGATGATGCAGGGCGCGTTCTTCTTGGCCTGTTCGAACATGTCGCGCACGCGGCTGGCGCCGACGCCCACGAACATCTCGACGAAGTCGGAGCCCGAGATGGAGAAGAAGGGCACGCCCGCCTCGCCGGCGACGGCGCGGGCCAGAAGCGTCTTGCCGGTGCCGGGGGGGCCGACCAGCAGCGCGCCCTTGGGGATCTTGCCGCCCAGACGCTGGAACTTGCCGGGGTCCTTCAAGAAGTCGACGACCTCTTGCAGCTCCTCCTTGGCCTCGTCCACGCCGGCGACGTCCTCGAAGGTCTTCCTGCCCTTGTGCTCGGTCAGCAGCTTGGCCTTGGACTTGCCGAAGCCCATGGCCCCGCGAGCCCCGCCCTGCATCTGGCGGGTGATCAGGAAGAACAGGCCGACCAGAACGAAGATGGGCAGCAGGCCCAGGAGGATGCTCATCCACAGCGGCTGGCGCATGGACTTCACGGCCACTTCGGCGCCGGACGCCTCGATCTCGTTGACCAGCTCGACGTTGGGCAGGGGCGTGGTGGCCGTGAACCGCGTGTCGTCCTTCAACACCCCGGTCATGGCCTCGCCGCGCACCTCGACGGACTTGATGCGGCTGTCGGCGGCGGCGGCCAGCAGCTGGGAATAGCTCATTTCCTGGGGCCGCGCCGCGGCGGCCTTGGCGCCGGGCATGGTGGGGCCGCCGCCCTGGCTCATCATGGCGTAGACGGCCAGAAGGCCCAGCCCGATCATGCCGGCGACGGCGAGGTTGCGCAGATTCATTCGATCCTCTCGGTCAGGCGGTCGCCGGGGGCGATCGCCGCGTCGTTCTCAAGATAGGCGGGCGGACGGCCGGGCGCCATCCGGTCACGGAACAGGTCGGCCTCATGCGACGTCGCGTCCAGCGCCGCCGCCAGGCGCGCCTCGACCAGCGACCGCACCGTGGCGGCCCTCCTTGCAAGAACCGGGCGCGGATCGCCGTCCCGGATCAGGACCGGCTCGGCCCCGCGCGCGACGGGCGGCAGGGCGTTGAGCGCGGCGCGGTCGGCGGGCGACAAGCGGTTAAGCAGGCCGCGCGCGGGCACGACGGTGAGGCCGGGCGCGTCGGCGGTGATCTCGTACCGGCCGTCCCAGACGTCGGGCTGGTCGGGTTCGAGGCGCAGCGGGGCCAGGCCCTGTCGCCTCTGCTCGCCGGGTTCGCGATGGATCAGGATATCGTCTCTGCGCGCGGACAGGCGCGCGCCGCAGAGGATGGCGTCGAAGTCTTCGCCGGTCGCAAGACGGCGCTTGAGCTTGAACAGCCGACCGCCACGCGGCCTGCGGGCGCCGCCGCCGACGCAGGTCAGGGCCGCGGCCAACGAGGCGGCCTCGACGGCTCGATCAAGAACCACAATCCCCTCTCCCGGCGGGAGAGGGCTTGAGCGTCCAAGAGCTAAGCGATTGGAAACGCGAAAGGGTGAGGGATTACTTTCGAGAGGGCGCCCCTCACCCTTTCCCGCCGGGAGAGGGGACCGGCTGCGGACCCTCGCCCGCGCAAACCGCACATCCGCGTTCGCCGGGTCCTCGATCCAGTCCAGCCCGCGCGCGCGCAGCAGGTCGCGCAGCGCCTCGCGCCGTTCGCCCAGCAGCGGCCGCAGCAGCATCAGCCCGCGCCCCTCAGGCCATGCCGGGCTGGGGGCCCATTCACGCAGGCGGCCGATCGGCGTGCCTTCCGCGCGGATCAGGTCGCTCTCGGCCACGTCGTCGGCGGTGTGGCCCATCAGGATCACCCGCACCCCCGCCTCGCGCGCCGCGTCGGCCAGCAGGGCATGGCGCGCGGCCCGGGCGGCGGCGGGCAGTCCCGTCGCCGGCTTGTCGCCCATCCACCGCAGCTCCCGCCAGTCCGCGCCCAAGGCCTGCGTCTGCGCCGCGCATCGGCGAGACCAGTCCGGGCCGTCCGGGTTCAGCCCATGATCGACCGTCAGGGCCAGCACGCGCCGCCCTTTCGCCCGCGCCCACTCCACGACCAGCGCCAGCAGGGCGACGGAATCCCCCCCACCCGACAGCGCCACCGCCAGCGGCGCCGCCTCGTTCCGGCACAGGCGTGCGTCCAGACGCGCCCGCACCCGCGTCGTCAGGGCGTCCGGATCGATCAGCGGCACCCGGCCGAGGTGCGCACGGCCGTCGCCCGCGTCGTCAGCGACTGCGGCGCGCCGGCGCCGTAGCGCGTGCGGAACTCGCGCAGGGCGATGCAGGCGTCGGTGCTCTGGTCCTCGGCCTCCAGCGCCTCGGCCAGCTTGATCGTGGTTTCCGGGGCCCAGCCGGCCGTCGGCCAGCCGCGCAATGCGGCGGCGTAATAGGGCACGGCCCCGGCCGTGTCCTCGTCCTCCAGCCGCAGATCGCCCAGCCGCACGTTGGCGAGGCGGGCCTCTTCCGCGTCCGGCCAGGTCACGATCACGACCTCCAGCGCCCGCTCGCCGCGCGCCGGATTGGTGGACAGCAGGCGGTTCGCGGCGGCCAGGTCTCCGGCGGCGGATCCGGTCGGGCTGTTGGCGACGATCGGGGCGTTCAGCTCCGCCTCCTCCCGCGCCCGCTGTTCCAGGGATCCCACACGCGCCTCGGCCTCGCCCAGGCGGGTGCGCAGGCGGCCGTTCTCGGTCTTCATCTGCTCCAGATCGATGGTCAGGCGCTCGATGTCTCCGTTTACCCTCTGCAGCGTGGCCTCGACGTCGGCCAGGCGGCGATCGACTCCGCCGACCCGCCCTTGCAGCGCGACGACCTCGGGGTCGGGCTCCATCAGGAAGGGCTGGCCGTTGGAGTTGCGCTGAAAGATCGCCCGCTCCAGCTTGCGGACGTTGCGGTCCAACTGGTCCAGCCGGCGCTTGTCCCAGATGATCGGCTCGGTCGGCGCGACCTGGGCGATCACCGTGCCGGCGATCAGCGAGACGCCGAGGGTGGTCATCAGGGCGTTGCGCGAGAGTTTGGGCAGCTTGAGCATGGGAAGCAGCGTCCACGAAGTTTGCGGCTGAATCTCGTCAGCCGGTCAGGCCCAGCATGATGATGGCGAGAAGGAACAAGGTCGAGGCCAGGAAGCAGAAGAACAGCAGCGCGATGGTGCGCCACAAGGCGGAAAAGATCGACAGGCCATACGTCCCCTTCAGTTGGGCGAACATGTGGACCGGCAGGCCGAAGGTGAACAGCCCGGCTCCCAGCACTCCAAATCCGGCCCACAGCCCGCCTAACAGCGCCGTCAGAAGCAGCAGGATCGACACCGCCGTCAGCGAATAGATCACGAACACGCCGTGGTCATACAGGGTGAACCCCCGCTTCCACAGGAACAGCAGCGCCACGAACGGGATCGACAGCGGGATCAGCAGGAAGCTGAATTTATAGAGGGTCTGCTGGATCTTGTAGATCGCCAGGTCCGGGTTCAGCAGCTTCTTGGTGACGCTCTTGTTCAGACGATCGTTGCCCAGGTTGACGGTGATGTTCCCGCTCTCGACCGCGTCGCGGACCTGGGCCTGCCAGCTTCCGGGCTCCAGGCCGTCGCCGCGCTTGGCGCCGCCGACGGTGGACGGCAGGCCGAGCCGGCGCTCCAGAGTCGCCACGGCCGCCTCGCCCGCGCGCACGGTGATCGCCAGGGCGTTGGACGACGGACGGGCCGCGAGCTCCGCCCGCGATTCGGCCAGCGACTGACGCGCCGCCGCCAGATCCTCGGTCGCCTCGGCCCGTTCCGTCGCGGTCAGGGTCGTGCTGACCTGAGGCGTGCCCGTGCCCGTGAAGCTGAACACGAAGAACATCAGGAAGACGCTGAACAGAAAGATGGCCAGCGGCGAGACGTAGCGGGCGCGCCGGCCCTGGATCCATTCGCGGGTCAGCCGGCCGGGGTTGAGCGCGAGCAGCGGCAGGGTGCGCCAGATGCGGCCGTCGAAGTGCATGACGCCATGCAGCACCTCTTCGACCAGGTGCAGCAGGCTGCGGTGGACATGGGTCGGCTGACCGCAGTTGGCGCAGAAGTTTCCGGAGACCGGCAGGCCGCAGTGGGTGCATTCGCCGTGTTCGTCGCCCGCATGGCCGGTCGGCGTCTCGATCGCCGAGGCGACCAGCCCCGCGGTCGCCGCTCCGCCCGCCGCGTCGATTTCCATGCCCGCCCCCAAGCGTCAGAGATGCGGCACGTTTCGCCCGCGTCGAGGCGCCGGTCAAAGAAAAAGGGCGGCTTCTCTTCTTTCGTCATTCCGGGCGCAGCGAAGCGGAGACCCGGAACCCGGCGGCGCCGCGACGGCGGCGAAACGCCGGCGACCCCGTTTCCGTCCATTGGGCGAACATCTGCGCTCCCGACAGGTTCGCGCTCTCGCGCGCCGCTGGGTTCCGGGTCTTCGAGGCTTCGCCTCTTCGCCCGGAATGACGAAAGATTTGGCGACCGGGCCACCAACACCGAACGGGAATACAGCCAAGAAAAAGGGCGGCATCTTCTTTCGTCATTCCGGGCGGAGCGAAGCGGAGACCCGGAACCCGGCGGCGCCGCGACGGCGGCGAAACGCCGGCGACCCCGTTTCCACCCATTGGGCGAACATCTGTGCTCCCGACAGGTTCGCGCTCTCGCGCACCGCTGGGTTCCGGGTCTTCGAGGCTTCGCCTCTTCGCCCGGAATGACGAAAGATTTGGCGACCGGGCCACCAACACTCAACGGGAATACAGCCAAGAAAAAGGGCGGTCGCCGCGGCGACCACCCTCCTTCATCTCGATGGGCTCGGTTCAGCGCGCCGGCGCGCCCGAGACGATGGCCGTGCGGCCGTTGCGGTTGCGGGCCCAGGCCTCTTCGGTCGACCCTTCGGCGATCGGCCGCTCCTTGCCGAAGCTGATGACCTCGATCCGGTTGGCCGGAATGCCGCGCTCGATCAGATACGACCGCACGGACTCGGCCCGGCGCGAGCCCAGGGCGATGTTGTACTCGCGCGTGCCGCGTTCGTCGGCGTTGCCCTCGATGCGGACCATGACGTTCGGATAGCGGCGCAGCCAGGTCGCCTGGGCATCCAGGCGCGGATAGGCGTCGCGGCGGATCTCATAGCTGTCCAGGTCGAAATAGACGCGGTCGCCCACGTTGACCGAAAAGTCCTCGACCGAGCCCGCCGCGGCGGGGATGGCGCCGCCGCCGACCGTTCCCGCGCCGGCACCGGGACCGCGCGTGTCCGGCGTCGCGACCGTGCCGCCGCCGCCCGGAATGCCGGGCTCCGGCTGGGCGGGACGCGTGCATGCCGCCAGGGTCAGGACGGAGGCGCCGACCAGCGCCAGGCGGATGAGAGAGGTCGTCTGCATCGGGTGGGTCTCCTCGATTTCGATCGGTGAAGCTTCACCGTTGGTGATCGGCTAACGCGTGAAACGGCGCCTCGCCAGCGGCGATGACGTGATTGTGAGGTTCCGTCAGGTCGGGCAGCTGTCGCCCCCCTGGTTGAAGCCCAGGTCGGCGGGCGGCTGATCCAGCAGCGGCGACCAGGCGGGGTCGGAGCCGCGGCCTTCATATCCGGCCTGCGCCACGACGCGGCCGGACAGGTCCACGGTCCACAGCCGGGTGTCGCCGCCGCGGGTCTGGCGCGCGAACATGACGTAGCGGCCGTTCGGGGCCCAGGACGGCCCTTCCTCGAAATAGCTCGAAGACAGGATGCGCTCGCTCGATCCGTCCGTGCCCATCACCCCGATGTGGAATTGGCCGCCCTGCTGCTTGGTGAAGGCGATCAGGTCGCCGCGCGGGCTCCACGACGGGGCGGTGTACAGGCCCCCGCCCCGGCTGACCGGCCGCTGGCCCGTGCCGTCGGCGCGCATGGCGTAGATGCGGGCCGAACCCGACCGGTCCGAGGTGAAGGCGATCATCGAGTTGTCGGGCGAGAAGCTGGGCGAGGTGTCGATGCCCGGATCGGTCGTCAGCCGCCGCAGTTCCCGCGTGTTCAGGTCGATCGTGTAGACGTCGGTGTTGCCGCCCCGGATGATCGAGAAGGCCAGCATCGACCCGTCGTTGGAATAGCGCGGGGCCAGCACCTGCCCGTCGAACTGGCCCAGGCTTTCGCGCCGGCCGGTCGACAGATCGTACAGGTAGATGCGGCTGTAGTCCTTGCCCAGCGCGACATAGGTCACCTCGTCCGGATTGGAGGTGGAGAAGCGCGGCGACATGATGATCTCGTCGCCCTGGGTCAGGAACACGGGGTTGAACCCGTCCTGATCGACGATCGCCAGCCGGCTCAGCTTGTTCAGTTGAGTGCCGCTTTCGGCGACGTAGATCACGCGGGTGTCGAAAAAGCCGCTCTCGCCCGTCATGCGCTGATAGACGACGTCCGAGATCTTGTGCGCGATGCGTCGCCACTGCTCTGCGGTGGCGGTGAACTGATAGCTGACCAGCTGGCACTCGCGGTAGGTGTCGTAGAGGCGGAAGCCCACATCGACGCGCCCGTCGGCCCGGGGCGTGACGCCGCCGTACAGCACCGCCTGGGCCCCGATCGAGGTCCAGGCCGGGAAGCTGGGCCGCGCGTTCAGACCCGGCCGTTCGGTGAAGCCGGCGGGGTTCAGCGGGTCGAAGAAGCCCGAGCGCCGCAGATTGCCGCGGATCACGGTGGACACCTCGTCGCCGTACTGACCGGTGAAGCCGACGACGGCGATGGGAAAGGGCCTCAACTCGGCCTGGTCCAGCACCACGACCTGCGGCTCGCCCGTCGGGTCCTGAGCCATGGAGGCGTTGGGGAGGGCGACGGCCAGGGCGGCGCAGGCGGTGAGCAGGGTCTTCAGACGCATCGTGGGCTCCGGCTTGGCTGGTCCGCCGCATACTGAACGCGCGACGTGACGAAAATCCACCATCGGCCCCATTGCGGCGACTTTCGGGCGCGTGCGCCTAGAAGTCGCGAGGCGTCAGGGGGCGTCAGGCGGGGATGATGACCAAGGCCGCTTTGCCGCCCGGCACAGCATCGGTGCGCAACTTTCGATCCAAGGTCACGAGACGCCCGCCGTGCGACACGGCGAGGGCCAGCAGATAGGCGTCCGTGATGCTCGCCGCCCTACTCACTGCGTGGATTGACAGGAACCTGTCGTCCAGAAGGCTCCGGTCGCACGGCCAGAACACATGCCCGGGAACAGAGACGAGATCAGCCAACAAGCCCGCCGCGATGGCGGGAGATCGGGTAGTGTTCGCATACTTCGGCTGCGACAAGATGCGAATCATACCGTTCTGGGTAAGTGCGCACGTCGCCCATCCTTGCTGGCTGTTCAGCTCGAACCAGCGGTGCGAGGAATCGTGCGCAACGTGGTCGCTGTCCAGCAGCGCGATCAAGACGTTGACGTCCAGCAGATGGATCACCGCTCGTCGTCGCGCAGCGCGTTCACCATGTCCAGGGTGATGGGACCGCCGCCGCGCACCGTCAGCAATCGAATGCCGTTTCTATACCGTGGCTTCTCAACGTTCGCGTCCCGCGTTCGGGCGGCGCGGAACACTTCGGAGATCACCTTGCCCACGCTCTTGCCCTCGTGGTCGGCCTGAGCCTTGGCGTCTTCCAGGACGTCGTCGTCGATGGTCAAGGTCGTACGCATGATTTGATCATAACACGCCACGGCCCATCACGCATCACGCATCAGCAGTTCGCTACACTGTTGCTGGTGAATTGCAGCGTGACGTCCTGCTCTTGGTAACCGGCTGGAAGTCGGAATGGCGCCGCCGCACGGATGGCCCTGTCAACCGAGTCCGCAAGCGCCCGGTAGGCGGGGTCGGTGCGTGGATTGACGCGCCGTGGGGATCCCACGAGACGCCCGTTTTCCGCAATTCGGATTGTAATCCTGACCTCGGTGTCCGCGTCACGGAAAGCCGCAGTGCAGCTCGGAATGATCTGGCTCTTGAGCATGCTCAAATCCACGCGGCCCGCGGCCCGGGGCGCCTGGCCCGCCCCGGCGTCGCCGGTGGGCGGGCGGCGGCGGCGGTCGCCTTCGCGCGGGCGTTCGGACAGGCGGTCGAGGTCCAGGGAGGGCTCGTCGCGCTTGGGCTGGGGCGTGGGCGGGCGCGGCGGTTGGGTCCGGGGCGGCGTCGGGCGCGGCGGGGTGACGGCCTTCTTCTCGGCCACGCGCGGGGGCGGAGGCGGCGTCGTCGGGGTCGGCGCGGGGGCCGGCGGGGCCTCCACCGGCTCGGGCGGGGCCGAGGCGCCGTCCTCGACGACGAGTTCTTCCGACGGATTGTCGGGCGCGGCGGCCGCCACGGTCCGTTCGGAGATGATCGAGACCCGGATCGCCTCGACCGGCTCCAGCTCCAGCCGCCCTTCCGGCCAGGATACGAACAGCAGGGCGCCCAGCCCCGCGTGCAGGGCGATGGAGGCCAGGGTCGCGGGGCCGGGCGGTCTCACCGGATCACTCCGCCTCCGCCGCCACGGGCACGGGAGCCGCGCGGGGCGCCGTGTCGGTGATGAGGTTCAGCTTCGAAAAGCCGTTGGACGACAGCCGGGCCATGACCTTGGCCACCTCGGAATAGGGCGCGGCGCCGTCGGCGCGGACCGAGACGGCGCGGTCCGCCTGGCCGCCCGCCTGACGCACGCCTGCGATCAGGCCGTCATAGCCGACGCGGGTCTCGCCCACGAAGACCTCGCCCTGGCGGTCCACCGACACCACCACCGGCTCCTGCTCGGCCTCGACCGCGCCCGCCTCGGTGTCGGGCAGATCGACCGGCACGGCCACGGTCAGCAGCGGCGCCGAGATCATGAAGATGATCAGCAGCACCAGCATCACGTCCACCAGCGGCGTGACGTTGATCTCGCTCAGCGGCCTCTTGCGGGGACGCCTGCGCCCCCTCTGATGCCCGCCGCCTCCGACGCTCAGGGCCATCGCTCAGAGTCCTCGGCGGTCGTTGTAGTCGGGCGCGGGCGCCGGCGCGGGCGGACCGCCCACCCGCCGGGCCACGGCGGCCTGCAGGTCGTCGGCGAAGGCCTCCATCCGGCCGGTGAACTTGCCCGCGTCGATCGAGAACTTGTTGTAGGCGATGTAGGCCGGGATGGCCGCCGCCAGACCGATGGCCGTGGCGAACAGAGCCTCGGCGATCGCCGGCGCCACGGTGGTCAGGTTGGTGTTGCCGGCCGAGGCGATGGCGGAAAACGCGTTCATGATGCCCCACACCGTGCCGAACAGGCCGATGAAGGGGGACGCCGTGGCCACCACCGACAGCACCCCCAGGCCGTTCTCGATGCGCTGGCCCTCGCGCGCGATCAGGCTGTCCAGCGCGCGGTCGATGCGCGCCATCAGCATCTGACCCTGGACCTCGCCCAGCTGGCCCTTGGACCGGGCGTCGCGCCAATCGGTCACCGCCAGCACCAGCATGCGGGGCAGGGGATCGGTGGGGTTCGGCCCCGCCTGCGCCGCCACGTCCTCCAGAGGCCGGCCGGAGTGGATCACGTCCTCGAACTGGTCGGCCCGGCGGTTCATGCCGGAAAAGCGGAAGGCCTTGTCCAGGATCACCGCCCACGACCACAGCGACGCCAGCGCCAGGCCGACCATCACGGCCTTCACCACCCAGTCGGCGGCCATGAACAGCTCGACGGGATTCAACAGGCTGGCTTCGGCGGGCACGGTCATGCGGGCGTTCCGGTCAAGGTTGCGCCGCCCATCGTGGAGGACGGCAAGGCGATTTCATGGCGGGTCTAGCGGGGTCCGGCGACTTCGTCACTTATGGTCAGCCTGTGCGGGCGCCAGCCACGGCCGCACATTCTCCATCAGGAGAGTGGTCGGCCGCCGCGGCCGCCCGTCGGGATGGATGCACACCGCCGTCACCTGCGCCTCGCACAGGGTTTCCTCGCCCCGCGTGATCCGCTGGTCGATGATCAGCCGCGGCCCCTGGATCCGCTCGTACAGCGTCCGCACGATCAGCGCGTCGTCGATCCGCGCGGGCTTCAGCCAGCGCAGGCTCATCTCGGCCACCACGAAGGCCAGCGGCGACGGCCCGTCCATCAGCTCCGCATGCCCGACCCCCGCCGCCCTCAGGAAGTCCGACCGCCCCCGCTCGAAGAAGCGGACGTAGCTGCCGTGATAGACCAGACCGGTGAAGTCGGTGTCCTCGTAATAGACGCGCACCGGCAGGCGGTGCTCGCGTCCCTCGAAGGTTCCGGCGGTAGGTTCGGTCACGGCGCGGCTCGGGCGGGCGGCGCGATCGGCAGGCCGGGGCAGTCGAGGTCGATCATGGCGCGGAACTCGCCCACCAGCGGATCGTCGGCGAACAGAATGCGGTTGGGGCGCGAGACGAAGGCGACGGTCCCCGCCTCGCCCCGACGTCCCGCATAGCCGCAGACCACCGGCCCGCGGCCGCGCTCGATCAGCCGCACCTGACCGGCGGGGCCGAACCGCTCGCGCACCTGCTGCAGCGCCCGGCGTTGGGGCGGCGTCTCCCACGGCGCGACGCCCTCGGTCGCGATCAAGCGCCAGCCCACCACGGCCCCGAGCAGCAGCACGGCCGCGCCCAGCACGGCGATCAGGCGGTCGGTGCGGATGCGGCGGGCGGCCATGCGCCCACAATGCCCAGCTTCGCCCCGACCCGGAACCCCTCGCCGGAAAGTGATCGCGGGCGCCTTCGTGCGGCCGTCGAGGGCGGGCACTGTGTGTCCATGACCCGATCCCTGCTTCTCGCCGCCGCCGTGAGCCTGATCGCCGGCGCCGCCCACGCCCAGGTCCAGCCCCGGCCGGGCGTCTTGGAGTTCGACCGGCATCGGTACGACGCCGATCGAAACCTTCAGGCGATGGACCAGCGGCGCCGCGACGCCGACCTGCGTCAGGCCGAAGCGGCGCGCGCTCACACGGACGCACGGGCCGCCGCCGTCCGGATCGAGTCCGGGCGCGCGCCCGCCCTGCCCTATCCGGGCGCCCGCCAGCCCGCGCCCGTCGCCCCGACCAGGCCCAACGGCGGCTTCCCCGCGTCCTCGCCCGGCGGCGACGCGGGCCAGATCGACGCCTGGCTGGGCCGTCCCGACTGATCGAGTGCATCCCTTTCGCCCGACCGCCGTTCTGAGCTAGCTTCACAGGAAGCTGCGGAGGGGATCTCATGCGTTGGCAGGGCGGACGCCGGGGCGGCGGCATCGAGGATCGACGCGGCATGGGCGCCGGCGGCGCGATCGGCGGCGGGCTGGGCGTCGGGGTCATCGCCCTGCTGGGCTATCTGTTCTTCGGCATCGATCCGGCCACGACGACCCAGGTCGCCAGCCAATTCGGCGCCGCCACGCAAGCCGAGGGCGAGACCGGCACGCCGGAAGATCAGGAGGGCCTGTTCGTCGACGTGGTCGGGGCCAACATCAACGACGTCTGGTCGCGCGCCCTGGTCGGCTATCAGCCGCCGCGCGTCGTGCTGTACGAAGGCGGCACGGGCACGCAGTGCGGCTTCGGCCAGGCCGCCATGGGCCCCTTCTACTGCCCCACCGACCGGACCGTGTATCTGGACCTGTCCTTCTGGCGTCAGCTGGAGCAGCTGGGCGGATCGGGCGGGGAATTCGCCCGCGCCTATGTGATCGCGCACGAGTTCGGCCATCACGTCCAGACCCTGACCGGCGCCTCGCAGCGGGTGCAGCAGGCGCAACGAAACGCGCGCAGCCAGGGCGAGGCGAACCGCTGGTCCGTCGCGCTGGAGCTTCAGGCCGACTGCTACGCCGGAGTCTGGGCCGCCAACGCCTCGGCCGTTTCGAACGGCCAGGTGGCGATGACTCCGGGCGACCTGGAGGCCGGGCTGCAGACCGCCTCTGCCATCGGCGACGACCGCCTGACCGGCGGGCGCGCGTCGCCTGAAAGCTTCACCCACGGCACGGCCCAGGAACGCGCCGCCTGGCTGCGGCGCGGCTACGAGAGCGGCGATCCGGCGGTCTGCGACACCTTCGCCGCGCGCTAGGGTCCAACTTAGAATCCGCTCGTCCCGGCGAAAGCCGGGATCCAGTGCTTTGGCCGATGGCCGTGGCGCGCGTTCACGCCCGTCCTCATCCCACATGCGCGGGCCGCTCAAGACCTGGGTCCCGGCTTTCGCCGGGATGAGCGGAGGATGTTTTCTGCTTTCGGCGGGAGGCCTAGCGCCTGCGCCGGCGGCCCACGGTGACGTCCGGCGTCTCCGTCGTCCAAAGGCCCGCATCAGCCAGGTCGAACCGCACCGTCTGGCCGGCGAAGGCCGCCATGCCCAGAAGGGCGCCGGGAAAGCCTGGGGCCGACACGTCGGCGAAGATGGCCACCGGCGCGTCGGCGAAGGTCCGCCCGCCCACGCCGACCGTGCGCGCCCGCGCCACTTCGGCCCCGACCTGTCCCCCCAGAACCAGGCTGGACCCGCGCGTCAGATCCCTGCCGTCCAGCAGACCCGCCGTCTCGGCCGATCGCCGCGACAGGGCCAGCAGAGACGAGGCGCCGGTGTCGACCAGAGCCTCGATCGGCCGTCCCTCCAGCGTCACATCCAGCCGCATGGAAGCGCCGGATCGCCGAGCCGGCAGGGCCCGCGCCTGCGCCGGAAGGGGCAGGGCGCCCGGGATGGATAGGCGGCTGCGTCGCGCCGTCGTTTCGACGTCCAGCACCATCGTCTCCAGCACGTCGTGACCCAGGATCAGCTCGGCGCCCAACCCCTGTTGCCGATCCGCGATCGGCCCGAGGTCCAGTATGGCCGCGCGCAGGCCGGGCAGGCTCAGCCCTTCGGTCTCCACGTCCACCACGACGCCGCGCCCCAGCTGGGGCCGCCCGCCGACGCCGTAGGCGAGCACGGGCAGCGGGAAGTTCAGTCTTTCACGCCCCTGCGACGCCAACTTCTCGTGCAGGCCGCGGTCGATGACCGAATACTGGGCGCCCGTGTCGATCAGGGCGACGGTCGGAACCCCGCCGACCGTCACGTCGATCGTCGGCGTGACGGCCGGCGCGCGATAGCTCAGCCAGGGGGTGGCCCTGCCGTCGAACACCGGACGCGGCGCCGGCCACAGGACATGATCCTTCACCCACCAGCCGCCGCCCACGGCGCCGGCCAGCACCCCCAGCCGGATCAGAAGCCCGCGACGGTTCATCCCTCCGACATGGCCGCAGCCGGCCCCGACGTCCAGAGCCGTAGGGTCGCGGGCGTGGTGAACCAGGTCGCGCCTGGAGACAAGGAGCCGGTAGCGCGATGCGTCGGCTTGATCCATGCAGTCGTCACGACTTCTTCCCCATTCCCCCGCCCTTTCAGCGCCCTGCGTTTTTCCGTCCCCGACTTTCCGACGTCGGTTGGGGGGTGGGGCAGCATTCGGGGGTTCCGTCGCAGGGGAAGGGCGCAAGGCCTTGCGAGCTTGTCGCGGCGGGAGCGGTTCGAGCGGGGGGCTCGACGGGCGCATGCGCCCGGAGAGCCCGGCGTCGGCGTGAACCCGCGAGGTCCCGGACCATCGGAGGTGGGGGGACGGCGCGGGGGCCG
>Ga0209909_100300_pt1 | contig 46817 bp, 36 predicted proteins | sample FECB22metaG_FD_188302 | JGI IMG/M metagenome (GOLD analysis project Ga0209909, IMG submission 188302) | Cyanobacterial communities from the Joint Genome Institute, California, USA - FECB-22 (SPAdes) (version 3) | ecosystem: Environmental > Aquatic > Thermal springs > Hot (42-90C) > Microbial mats... | reverse complement strand
GGCACGGCCGATGCTCGCCCGCGAAGGGACAGCCGGCATGGTAGCGCAGCGCCTCGGCGTCAGGCGGCAGGGGCAGGCCCCGACCCCGAAGATAGCGCTCGGCCGGCGTTCCCTCGAGCGGCCGCGCCGCCCGCCAGAGCGCGAGCGCCGGGGCCGTGCGGTCGGCCTCATCGGCTGGGCTCGCTGCCACCCGTCGCAGCAACGGGCGGTCCCCGCCGCCCGAACCGCCCGGCTCCAGCCCGGCCGCCTCGATGATCGCGCGGAAGTCGCAACTGGCCTTGAAGCAGCGCAGCAGCAGGCGGCCGCCCTCGCCCTCGGCGATCGAAAGCGCCCGCTGGTCGCGCCGCCGCTCGGGCTGGCAGCAGGGGCACGGCCCCAGCCACCCGCGCCCGACGCGGCGAGCGCCAATCGCCCGGGCCAGCGCCTCGGCGGTTGCGAAATTGCTCGATTTTGCGTAGGGTGCCCAAGTCTCGCCAAAGACTTTTGTTGCACCCTCGGCCTGCCGGCCGGGGGTGTTTCGCATCAGGCGGTCCAGTCGCGCTTGCCCGCGAGCCATTCCGAAAGAACGGACTCACGAAGGCCAACCCTGCCGATGCTGATTTCGTCCCATTTTGGGAAACGTCCGCGCTTCTGCTCGCGCCAGACGGTCGCGTTACTCAGCTTTACCCGCTCAAGGACTTGCTGCCTAAGAAGAATTTCGTCGCGCATCCTTTGCCACCCTTCTGCCTGTGGTGGCAGGCTCTTTAAGGGCGTTTCAGGCGGCCTGCTGTTATGAAAAGCCGCCGCGAGGAAGGCGGAAGTCGGCAGACTGTGCCTCGTCCGCGAGCCCGGCCGCGATCACCTCGCCACGAAGCCGCGCGGCCGCCTCGACAGCTTCCTCCACCCAGCACGGCCGGTGCGATATTGACGCCAGCCCTCCGCGTTCCATCTTTAAGCCCACCGGATGAACGGTCGCGGCTGCAAGGTGTAAGGATGGCCGGCCGTCGCGCCATAGGCGCTGCCACTCGCGGGCCTCATCGGCGGGGTCTATCTTGCCGCGACGCGCCTGCCATATCGCCCGGACTGCCGCCCGCTGTCCTGTTGGTATCACTGGCACCACAAACGAAACGCGAGCGCCGCCCGTCCGCGCCTGCTTACCATCGCCAACCGTGTAGCCCAGGGCGCGGCATATCTCAAATAAGGATGACGGAACCCCATGCGCTTCTGCCCATTGCCGATTGAGCGCAGCCGTCACCGCTTCGCCAATGGCCCACCTTTCCCGCAGGCGACCGATCAGGATGCAAAGGCTGTCCTCAATCCGCTCGCCCTGTCGCCCGGATGCAGTCGGCCATGCCGCCAGCCATGTTGCCACCTTCTCGCGCTTTGGTGATGACGGATAGGCAATCCATCCTAGAAGCGCATGGGCTGCGGCGAGCCTATCCTTGGGCAGTTCGACAATCACCGCCGGCCCAACAGCACCACATTGCCGCCCGCCGGTTCGACGATCTGGCCGATCAGCCCCGCCAGTCGGGCCAGCGCGTCCGCTTTCTCGGCGCCGTAGCTGTGCCGGTCATAGGTGCCGGCAATTCCGGGGATCGCATGCCCCAGCACCCGCTCGGCAATGTCCGGCTTTACGCCCGCCCGGCTCATGAGACTTCGCGCGGTCCGGCGCAGATCATGCAACACCCAGGGTTCCAGCGGCTCGCCAAGCGCCTCGGCCATGGCTGCATCCAGCTTGCGCTTCAGCTTCGAGAAGCCCGCGATATGGGTTCCATGCACCCGACCCACAAACACATGGGGATTGCCCGAAACGGCGGGCAGCTTCGCCAGTTCATCGCGCGCCAAAGCTGGCAGTTGAAGTGCACCAGCGTTCGTCTTTTCGCGCGACTCGGCCGGAATGACCCAAAGCCCGGCCGCGTCAATATCCTGCCAGCGCATGGCCGCCACCTTGGCCCGGCGCTGCCCTGTGAGCAGCAGAAGCCGGCAGAAGGCTCCGAACATGCACCCGGCGCCCGTCGCCTGCCAGAAGGCCCGCAATTCGCCATCCGAAAGGATTCTTGAGCGGGCGTGATCCTTTGCGGAAAGCCGCTTCATCCCCCGGACGGCGGGGGAGACAAATTCATCGTCACGCGCCTGCCACCAGCTAAAGAGGCTCGACAGGTGCGCCAGCGTCTGGTCCGCAGCAGACGGCCCGCGCTCGGCCTCGATCCGGTCCAGAAGCTCGGCAATGTCCCGGCGCTTGATGCTGCCGATCTCCAAATGCCCTAGAACGGGCCGCACATGCGCGATCATCCGGCGCACATTCGCAGCCGACCGCAACGGCGCACCTCCGCGCCGCTTTGATTTCTCGACATGGCCGGCAAGCCACAGGTCCGCCACCATGTCGAAGGTGCGCACCTTCCTTGCCCGGTCGGCCGCTGCCCGCGCAGCTTCCGCATGCAACCGCTCGGCCTCGGCCTTGGGGTCGATCCCTTCCGCAATCTGGCGCTTCCAGTCCTTCGCAAGTTCGCGCGCCTCGGCCAGCCCCATGGATGGGAAGGTTCCCAGCGTTCGCCGTGTCGGATGGACGGCGGGCGGATAGCGGGCGATCAGCACAAACGCGATTGAGCCGGCCCTGCCCCCCGGCCCCTCCACGTCGCCAACCCGGACGCGAAGGCCCGTGACATGGGTATCCGCCACCTCATAGCGCTCCCCAGGCATGGCCGGTTTCAGGTTGCGAAGGAGGCGGTCGGTCAGTTCGCGTTTCTCGGCCATCGCGCGCCTCAGTCCGTGGGCAACAAGGCCCGTGGGCAACATATGGGCAACAAACTTTGTGAAAAACAGCGTTGCCCGATGAAATGCCGTGAAAGTAGCAGAAGATGGATTCTCTAGCAATGCCAAGAATGTGGAGAGCTAGGGCATATTATTGAAACGCCCCGAAAAGCGGGTTTCGGCTTTTCGTAATGATGGGGTCAGGTGTTCGAGTCACCTAAGCGGCACCAGCTTTTCACGAGGCAAATCTGAGGGATTGAGGCAAGGCGCCTTCGCCTTGGTGGCTCCAATTCGACTGCTGGTAGGCCAATTCCCATTGACAACCCACTGGCCCAACGCTGGGCCCTGTTGCTTCAACCACCGCAATCAACGCATTATTGAGGCTGTAACAGCGCACCCTGTTCCGATAGGGGTAGGGCAATGATGCAAGATACAGCCTTTCCGCTCGACCAAGGCCTGGAACATGCGATCGCCGCGATCCGTGCAGACATGCTGGCTGAGTACATGGAGCCTCACCGACACCCTTGGATTGTAGGGTTCTCAGGGGGAAAGGACAGCACCCTCGTTGCGCATTTGGTGTTTGAAATGCTCGCGTCGCTGGCACCTTCGGATCGGATACGCGAGGTTCACATCGTCTCGAACGACACATTGGTCGAAAGCCCAATGGTCATGGGACACATCAAGCACGTTCAGCAGGAAATGCGTGATGCCGCTTCCGCTTGGCGGCTGCCAGTAAAGGCCGTCATCACGCGACCTGAGCCCGATGCAACCTTCTGGGTCAACCTCATCGGCCGAGGATATCCTTCCCCGAACCGAACGTTCCGCTGGTGTACCGATCGGATGAAAATCCAGCCAACCAGCAAATATATACTGGATCAAGTCGCATCGTCTGGCGAAGCCATTCTATTGCTGGGAGTCAGGCGTAACGAAAGCGCCGCACGGGCTGCAAGCGTAGCACGTTACGATACTAGCGGCCGCCTCCACAAGCACAACGACCTCACCGGCTGCATGGTCTTTCGTCCTATTGTTGAGCTTTCGACCGAAGATGTCTGGGAGTTTCTAAGCGCATCTGCTCCCCCTTGGGGAGGGTCGCACGATGCCCTCATCAAGCTCTATCGAGATGCAGGTGGTGGTGAGTGCCCAGTAGTTACCCAAAAGTCCGACATTCCGTCATGCGGAACCACATCGTCTCGGTTTGGGTGTTGGACGTGCACGGTCGTAGAGAAGGACAAAAGTCTAGAAGGTTTTGTTGAGGCCGGATTTACAGAATTTGGACCACTCATTGAATTCCGAGACTGGCTCGTCCAGATTAGAAACGATCCGGACCGGCGGCTGGCCCGTCGACGAGATGGAAAGATTACGGTAACCTCTCAAGGCGTGTATGTGCCTGGACCATTTACCCTTTCTGCCCGGAGCGAAATCCTGGAGCGACTCTTGGAATTGCAAGATAGGGTCGGTGAGACACTCATATCGCCGGAAGAGATTTCAGCCATTAGAGCTATTTGGGCAAAAGATGCCCTGCAGGAAGCCGAGAGGTCGGCCAGCCACTCCACATGTACAGGGAGATTGTATTAATGTCTCGAGACGTTGTAGTGCTTTTTGCACAGCCAGAAGGGCAGCAACTGGTGAGGAGGCACTGTAAAGAAATTGGCCTGCAGGTCTCCGATCTGAAGAGGATGGTAGAAGAAACCATTGACAATACCATGATGCAGAGGAGACGGCGGCTGTGGCAGGCTTTCGACGAGCTGCTTGATAATTCCGATCAGGGTTGATTTAATGTATCTGCGCAAGATTTCGCTGAGGGACTGGAAGGCCTACGAAGCAGCGGTCTTTGAGTTCCCGACCCCCCAAGCTGGCCGCAACGTCATTCTCATTGGTGGCAGAAACGGGTTCGGCAAAACATCGTTGTTCGAGGCTATTGCCGTTGGACTCTTCGGCCGTGAAGGGTTGGCGCTCGTATCGAGAGCCGCAGCTTCGGCTGATGACATCAGCAATCAGTATGCGTTTAAGGACTTTATTGAGCGCGCCATCAATGCTCAAGCACCACGGCATGGCCGGACCTCATGCCATATTGGACTAGCTTTTGAGACGGAAGAAGGAGTGCCAATTTCAATTGAGAGAACATGGCACTTCACGGCGGCAGGAAAGCTCAGGGGGGGAGAAGATGGCGAAACCATCCGCGTAGTAAAGGGGGTTTCTCGAAAGCCAATTGGGCCTGACCCTACAGAGCCAGACCCCGAAGGCTGGTATCGAGATTGGATCTCTAGAAACTTTCTACCTGTAACGCTTGCTGGTTTCTTCCTGTTTGATGGCGAGGCTGCCTCAGCATACGCCAATCGCGACATGAGTGTTCAGGTTCGGGACGGTATCGAGGGGCTTCTTGGCCTTAGTTGGTTGCGTCAACTTGCAAAACATTTGCGTGACTATGCCGCAAATCGCGGTGCACAGGTACCGAAGGGTGCAACCACCGATGCTATCGCGAAGCTTGTCGAAGAGCTTGGGCGGCTAGAAGGCGAGTTTGAAAGCGCAGAACACCGTCTCGGCGAAATAGGAGCCGAGATTGCAGGCGCCGAGAACGAGAGAGACGCCATTACGCGTGAACTGCAAGGGTATGGCGGTGGAACTCGTGCTCAGTTGGAGGAGCTCATTCGGGACAGAGCTGACAGCGAGAAGGCATACGGCTTAGCAGAGCAGAGATTGATCAACCTAGTTGAGGCAGACTTGCCCTTCGCTTTGGTAGGCTCGGACCTGAAGGCTCAGCTGATCGACCGGCTTGAGAAGGAACGGAGGCGGAACCAATGGATCTCGGCTGCCCAGGAAACTCGGCAGCGTATAGAACCGATGCTGTCTAAGATCGACGGGCAACTGGTCGACGTTGAACCTCCGTTGATGACCGAGCAAAGGCTGTCGGTCCTGACGGCGGTTCGAGAAGCGCTCGATCAACTTTGGCATCCAGAGCCGTCCGACATACCTGCCGAGTTTCGCCATAGCTATGCTCGTGGACAAATGGGCGAGTTGATACTTGAAAGGATTCAGCGCGCGGACAGTTTAACAAAGAGCACGGTTGTTGAACTTCTGGAAGCAATGGCCAGGGCGAGCGCAAGCCTCCGTCGGCTTGATGCAGATATTCGAGCGTCCGAGACCACTGCACCTCAACTAGAAGAAAAGCGCAGTCGTCTCAATGAGCTCGAGCGAATTATCAGGGCTCTGCATGAAGAGCGAGGCCGCAACGCGATGATACGAGACTCGAGACGATCAGACATTAATTCCAAGAGAGCAGAACTTGGCCGACATCGTGCGCTAGTAGATCAGTCGGAGCGCCCAGCTCGATTGGCAGCCAGGGCAGAAAAAGTTGCAGGCATGCTTGATGCCCTCATCGAGGATGCGTGGCCGATTCAATCAGCCGCGGTTGCAGAATCAATGACAAATGCAATCCGCAAAATGGCGCATCGCACTGACTTGATCAATCACGTCGAGATTTCTCCGGATGGAGAAGTAAAGCTTATGTCTACGTCGGGTAGGAATTTGCGGGATTTGGACCTTGCTGCTGGCGAAAAGCAGGTTTTTACACAAGCGCTGTTTGCATCAATTGCAGACGTCTCGCAGCGTATTTTCCCTTTGATTATCGATACACCCCTAGGGCGGCTTGATGAGCAGCATAGACTAAACATTCTTAAGTATATTGCGGAGCGCGATAGCCAAGTGTTCTTGGTTTCGACTGATACAGAGGTTGTAGGCAGCTATCTCGATCAGATTAGAGGCCGTGTGGCTAAAGCGTATCGAATTGAGAATGTAACTGATGGCAACCTCGGTCGAAGCTACCCTGTCGAGGGGTACTTTCCTGGTCAAGGGTTTTGACAGATGTCTGATGAGCGTATCAGGGAAATTGGACTTGACGAAGTTGCCACTGCATCCTTTCGACCAAGTGCCGAAACGGACGATTTAGCAAAAGCTATCAAAGACAAGCTTGGCTTCGGCGCTAACTATCTCGCTGCTCGACTAGCCATCGCCCGCTCATTGGCCCTCAGCGAACAGCCACAGACGCTGGAAGGGGAAGTTGGCAGCACCATCAAAGGCTCCGTCCTCTTCGGGACCGGCGTTGATTTGGCAACCTGGATTGCGCTTGTTGTTGAGCGCGCCGGGCGGTCGCCCAAAGATCTGCGGGAGCTACAGAGCTGGATTGGCGCGCACTGGACGCGCGGGATGGGTATGGTGGCAACGTCCCTCAGTGAAGCTGATGGCAGAGCCAGTGAGTTTTGGCGGGCTCTTGCAGAAGCCGCGCTTCCTACTGGGTCCGTAGATCCTTTCGGCGGTTTCGAAGGCGCTCATTCGCCAACGGCGGATCCAAGCCCGGTCGCTTTGAGTATTCCTTTCGGGGAAGTCTCCGAGGATAGCCAGACAAACGACAGGTTCGTATGGCAGCTTAATGGCCAGGGCGGGAGCCCTCATTCTGCTCTGATGGGAGGAGTTGGGAGCGGAAAGACCCGCACGGCATGCTACATGCTGCGATCTGTGCGGCAGCAGATGCCGGTTCCACTGCTTGCCTTTGATTTTAAGGGAGACATGTCTGACGATCGGAACGCATTGCACACGGCGTTTAACGCGTCTGTGCTGTCTCCGCCGCATGACCCAATTCCACTTGATGTCCTTGCGCTCTCCGACAGATCATCAACGAGCATCGGGCTAGCCGCACAACGCCTCCGAGACAGTCTTTCAACGCTTAAGGGCTCTGGGTTCGGCGCATTGCAGAAATCCATCTTGGGGGATGCTGCGGAACACGCACTAAAGAGATTTCAGCCGTGCAAACTCTCTGACGTCAGAGACACCTTGATTGAGCTATATCAGGAACGCGGCAAGAAGGAAGACGGAGCAGTATCTTCTCTAGTTGACCTATGCAGATTTCCGCTCTTTTCGCCAGAATTGAGTCCATCCCAATTCTTTAGCCGCTCTTGGGTTATTCGGCTATCATCTGACCTACCTGACCTTGTGAAGGTATCTGTTGTGACTTTGATGACGGACGCCCTGGATCGATATCTCAACAGTCTTCCTGACGCTGCCACTGATGGATTGGGAAATAGAGCCCTACGCGTCTTTTGCGTCATCGACGAGGCTCATAGGATCCTCGGATCTAGACTTCCCGGGTTGTCCGGATTGATTCGTCTTAGCAGATCGAAGGGCGGAGCGGTGATGTTGATCTCGCAGAGCCCTGATGATTTTTCTGGCGAAGATGACGAATTTCTCAATGAGATGGGCCTAGTGGGCGCCTTTCGAACAAACGCTGACGCACGATCGGTCAAGCGGATACTTGGGCCGAAAGCTAATCTTGCAGCCATGAATAAAGGGGAAGCTTGGGTAAAGCTAGGCGGCGATCCCACGGCAAGAAAGGTCATTTCTTGGTCATGAGGATAAATCTAGCCTGCAGGCCAATTGTCGTCTTTTTTAATACCCCCTAACGATTCAATTATGAATTCATACTTCCCGTTTTGATATTTCGTTTGAGACAGAAGCAAATTTCCGGTGTTCTGAACAACGAACGGTATGTCCAGCTCTGAGAGAGGGTCTGTACAAATCACCCGTATTATTTCGTTCAATTTCATTCGCGCTAAGTGCTTTTTTGTACGCAGGGCGGGAACAGGGCACTTAAGCCCCGACAGATCTAAGGTGTCAACTTCAGACATTTTGATAATCTATCCGTGTGATTAGATAAACGTCGGATCCATTTACTGGCGATGCGCGCGTGACTCTGTTGAAGATCGCCTTGATCACGAATCCCTCTCCGCAAAGGACGCCATCTTATATGGGGAGGATAATCGGGCCAAGAGGCCAATACTTATCAGTAATAGGCTTTGTTGTACCAGTTTCAACCCAGCCCAGAAAGAGTGGTCCACGCGGCTTGCTTCCCAAGCCTACAGGCCATCCGTAGCTATTTACAGGAGGCACCATGCCCATCAACCCCATGCACCTAGCGGTTGCGGGCCTCTTAGCCGCGTTCGCGCTCGGCTTCTGGCTCGCACCCCGTGATCAGCTCGACACCACTGTTGCCCATGAGGGCCTCTTCACCGCCGACACCGAACGTGTCCTGGCCACCGCCGTGCAAAGCCTGAAAGCGGAGAGCCGGCTGGTGGTCTATACCTACACCGGGACCGCAGTCGTGGAGGTCACCCGTTCGCAATGGGCCGGCCTGCTCCAAGGCAGTCAGCGGCTCACCGTGCCGGCCACAGTCTCCTTTCATCTGAACATGGGAGACCTTGGACCGGAAGACATCACCTTCGATGAGACCGCCAAGACTCTTCTTGTTCGTCTTCCGCCCTTGCGACTGGGGGAGGTTGCCATGGAACCCGAACGAGCCACCGTTCAAAACGAAGGCTTGCTCACCGTCAGCGATGACGCGGTGCAGGCTCTCGCCCATAGCAACTATCGCTCTGCCCGCCGGGCGTTCATAAAGCAGGCCCAGCAACCAACCATCGTGGCCGCCGCCAAGGAACAGGCGATCCGATCCGTGACGGCCCAGCTGGAACTTCCCCTGCGGGCCATAGGCGCCACTTCAGTCCGGGTTCGGGTGATCTTTTCGGACTGATGACATGGTGGATCCCCGTTGGATTAACGACCGCCGCCCCTCTCTCTTCCCTGTGTTCCATTTAACGATGCAGCCCATCCCTCCATCGAAACCCCACTCCTTCTGACTGATTCCCGAAACCGACTTCACTCCAGCCGCGGTCAACGCTGACTGCACCGTCTTCCACCCAGCGCTTCGGTTCACTCCGGGGCGCTTTTTTTATGCCCGAAAGGATTTCATCATGCTCGACCTTCCCACATCGCAATCCCAGCTCGACGCCCTGAAGGCGCCCTTGCCCGAAGGGTTGAAGCCTCTCTTGTGCCGATGCATCCGCCATGCCGCCGATCAGGGGCTAGCCGATCTCACCCACATCCTTGTGATTGAACCGGGCGACACAGAGGAACAAATAGTGAACGCCATCGGGTTCACGCCCTTGACCTCACGCATCGATGGGGTCCGCCTGCCTGACTGGGACGCCATCAGCCACACGGCCGGCTGGTACCGCCTTCTGTACCTGGTGGGCAACGTTGGGTTCGCTTTCCTTGTGTTCGTCCAGGATCACCCCGGCGTGCTCCCCGAGCTGCTGGACCTGTGCCGCCGCGGGGTTGCCGACGACGCCTGACCCGGACCCCGGCCGCCAGCCCCTCCCCGCCGTTGCCCAGAGTGACCCGCTGGGAGCCGTTTCTGGCCTGGCCATGGCCACCCCCATCCGGTGCGCCACCCGGTGCCCTGCGGGGCTCTCTGCGCCACCTCGCGGCCAGCCGCCTGCCTCTCACCGGACACCAGCCGACTTCCCCTTCACATGTGGAGATATTCCTATGCTGCTTCTTCAGAATGCGGCCGCCATTGTGCATGCCGCTGAAACCCATCCCGACGCCGGCCTTCGTGCCTTGCTTACGTCCCGTATCGCCCAACTGTCCTCAGCAGGGATCGACATTGGCGAACAGGTCAACTTCTTCATCGTCCAGCCAGGAGACACTCTTAATGATGTGACCACCTGTATGGGCGTCTCCCCCCTCGAGAATCTCGTGGATGGCGCCCGCTTTCCGGAAGAAGGCTTTGTCCCGGCGTGGGAGTGGGAAGAGTCCCACTCGGGCGGCTGGATCGAGCTGGCGTTCATCCTGTCCGACGACGGACCGGCGCATGTTCTACTGGTCCAGGACACAGGCCCGCCTCCCCACTCCGAACGGCAGACGATTGCCCGAGTCGCAGGGCTGTTGTCCGCCCGTTCGCCGTGACGGGCGCACCAGCGGAGGGCGTAATGTTGCCGCCGCTTCAAAGCGGAAGGCATGAAACAGTTGAACAGCGCGATCCATCCTAGATTTCGTTCGAAGCTATTAGAAAATAAATACTCTCTAGGTATCGGCCCTTGATAGGCAATCCCCAGATTCTGCGCTCCCACTCGCCTTGACTGGAAAGAGAGGACGTGTTGTCTCAAGCCGCTGGCGCCATTGAGCCGGCTTTATAGCGGAGACTGAAAGGATACTCTATTTGAAAGACACAGGCGTCTCGAGTATTACTGTTGTGCTTGAAAACGAACATGTCAGAATACGATTTAAGGATGGGGTGCTAAGAATTCAGTGTAGTATCTACGGTGTGATTGACGGAAGTTTAGACGATTGCGCCAGAGAATTGATCAACAATCTGGCCTTCGGATTTGACGGAATTGCGGAATCTATGCATCGCTAGATTTGCTTGAGATAGAAGATTTTCAATGTCCATGCCCCAAGCCTGTTCTCCGGAATGAGCTTGGGGCTACGATTCTATGCGTGCTCGCCTTCCAGTTGGCTCGCCCGGATGGTCCTAGTTGCAAGCCTCACCGCGTGAAGCAGAGCTCTCCCTGTAAGACCGCCAAAGACATCATATCAGAAGAGCTAAGTATTTGATTTAGGGCTGTTTCTAATCCCGTTCACTTAACCCTTTTATTTTTGAAGGGATTAGGAATGAGGTTAGGATGAAAACAGAGAAAGAGGTCTGCAAGAAGACCTTGATGTTACCACCGGACTGCCCGGAGACACTGCCGCCAGAGGTGCCGGACACTCCGACGCCAGCCGCATCAGCAGAGCCGCCTGGGACAATTGCCCCCGGAGACCCTGAACCGGATGCGGCGGCTGGCAGCGAACCGAAGCCCGTTGTGCCAGAGGCGGAGCCACCGAAGCGAACGCGGCGGCTGAAGCAGGCTGAGTTTCCCGATCCCCCTCGCCCGACGCCTTACCAGACGCCGGCGACGATCGAGAACCTGAGGCACCTGCTGAAGGCGAACGGGATTTCAATCCGGTACAATGTGATCAAGAAGAAGGTTGAGATCGTCCTGCCAGAGTTGGTTGGCACGCCGGAGAACCGGGATGCCACCGCCTTGGCGACGATCTTCAGCCTAGCTGCCTTAAACCACATCTCCACCGGCGCGGTGCAAGCCTATGTCGATGCCATCGGGGACATGGAGGCCTACAATCCCGTCGCGGACTGGATCCGCAGCCGGGCATGGGATGGATACGATCGGATGGTGGCTTTGTCGGCCACCGTCACGACCGGGCCAGACTATCCGGACGGGTTGAAGGATGTGCTGCTCCGAAAATGGCTGCGAAGCGCGGTTGCCGCCGCGATTTTGCCATCGGGGTTCCGGACCCGAGGGGTCTTGGTGCTCCAGGGGCGGCAGGGGCTGGGCAAGACAACCTGGTTCCAGTCTCTTGTGCCGGAGCCTAGCCTGCGGGAGACCTATGTGAAGGTCGACCACCACATGGACCCGGCCAACAAGGACTCGGTACTGGGTGCCGTGACCCACTGGATGGTGGAGTTCGGCGAGATCGACAGCGTGTTCAAGAAGGATGTCGCTCGCCTGAAGGGGTTCCTCACCAGCACTCACGACAAGGTGCGGCGCCCCTATGGGCGGGTTGAGGTCGAATACCCGCGCCGAACCGTGTTCCTCGCGACGGTAAACGAACACGACTATCTCGTCGACACGACGGGCAACAGCCGATGGTGGACGATCGCGTGCGAACATATCGATTACAAGCACGGGATCGACATGCAGCAGCTGTTCGCCCAGCTGGCCGTCGAGGTCCAGGCCGGGGAGATCTGGTGGCTCACTGAGGTGGAGGAGGCGCAGCTTGAAGCCGTGAACCTGCTGCACCAGAGCCCCAGCGTGATTGAAGAGCGCCTGATGGTGCTTTTCGACATGAAGATGGTGGGCCGGCCTGACCTGCCGCACATGACGGCGACCGAGGTGCTGCAGGCGGTAGGGATCGACAACCCTACCAACGGGCAGGCCAAGGAATGCGCGGCTATACTCCGGCGCATTCTGGGCCCCAGCACGAAGCTCAAGGGCTACAGAGGCTGGCGTATTCCGGCCAACGTTCATCCCCAGACGGGCCAGTTCACGCCGGTCCATGGGAAGCCTGACTGAAGACGGTGCCGGCAGGCTGCCTCCCCCCAGGGGTGGCCTGCCTCCCCCCTGAATTCATCCAAAAGATGAATTTTCTGAATCGGTTACCCGAAGGGGGTAGGAGGGGGCAGCAGTTTTCCAAGTTTGTCAGAGCCTATTTGGGGCCGGGGTTCGGCTCGCTCCTGGCTGTCCTGCGAATTTTGGGCCGCTGCCTCCCCTCCCTCCCCCAATCCCTCCCCTTCCCGCTGTCCCTGCCCATCGCGCTGGCCACCCCGCCGGCCGCGTGCGGCGCATCACAAGTTGGAGAATTCTATGCCCAAGATGTCCCTCTCTGCGACTTCCTGCATGATGGCCGAGTGCCAGCCGGGCCGGAAGCGCACCGACTACTATGACACCACCGTCACCGGCTTCGTGCTCGAAGTGCATGCCAGTGGCGCCAAGACCTACACTTTCCGCTTCCAGGACCAGTACGGCCGCCAGTCGCAGCGCAAGATCGCGTCGTATGGCGACATCTCCTTTGCCCAGGCGCAGCAGCTCGCGAAGCGGTTCCGGGCAGAGGTGACCATGGGCGGCGATCCAGCCGTCCGGAAGGCCGACAAGCGGGCGGTGCCCACTTATGGGGAGCTGGCCGACCAGCACCTCGCCTTCGCCAAGACCTACCAGAAGTGCCCCTCGAACACCGACTCCATCTTGCGCACCCACATTCTCCCGGTGTGGGGGAAGAAGCGGCTGGATGAGATCACCACGCCAGATATCGCGAAATGGCTTGCGGACCTGCGGCAGAGCGGCCTTGCCTTTTCGTCGGTCGAGAAGGTGCGCATCGTGTTCAATCGGTCGTTCGAGCTTGCCCTGAAGTGGCAAACGAAGGGCGTCCAGCACAACCCTGTGCGCGGCATTCCCCGTCCGAAGTACAACAATGCCCGCAATCGGTTTCTGACATCAGAGGAAGCTGCAAGGCTGTTGAAGGCATGCGAGGCCTCAGCCAATCCGCAGCTGCGGAATATCGTCGCCTTGCTGCTCCTGACCGGTGCCCGGAAGCGGGAACTGCTCGATGCGAAGTGGGAGAACGTCAACCTGGAGAGGAAGGTGTGGTACATTCCAACCAGCAAAACGGGGAAGGCTCGGCATGTGCCGCTGTCCAAGCCTGCGCTGGAAATCATTGAACAGTTGCCGAAGTTCAAGGATTGCCCATGGCTTCTTCCTAATCCGAAGAGTAAGAAGAAGACACCTTACACGGACATCAAGCATCCGTGGGAGACAGCAAGAGATATTGCCGGACTTTCCGGTCTACATCTGCACGATTTACGCCACTCTGCGGCATCCTTCATGGTGAATGCTGGGATCGATTTATTTGCTGTTGGTCGAATACTTGGTCACGTCGATCACCAGAGCACTATGAGGTACTCGCATCTAGCTGCAGAAACATTGATGCAAGCAGTTGAAGCAGGCGCAGCGAAGATGGGTGTCAGCTGGGGCATCTGATACAAGCCCGGGCCTTTGTTTTGATCAACAGAGGTTCGGGCTTTCTTCGTTGCAGTTCATGGGCTCCAAGCCCCGACGAAAATGGTTAATGATATGAATCTGCATAGACCATGCGCGAACTTGGCTTATGGTGGTTTGCGTATTGGTAGGACTATTGAGCATGCGTTTCACCACCGCCTTTGCAGCGTTGCTTCTCCAATCCGCTGCCTCGCAGGCAGCCACTCTGACCACCCTGTTCAACTTTGATGGGTCCAACGGCACAAACCCCTATGGCACGTTGGTATTGGAGACCGATGGGTCTTTGGTGGGCACAACACGGAGTGGCGGCTCCGCCGATCGCGGGACCGTGTTCAGGCTTACCCCGGGCGGATCGCTGACAACCCTCACGGACCTGAATGGCAGCGATTGGAAGTTTCCGATAGCCGGCGTGACGGCAGCCTCCGGTGGGGCATATATCGGCGCCGCAAGTTCCGGTGGCCCGAACAACAACGGCAGCCTGTTCAGAGTAAGCTCAAGCGGAGAGGTCACTACCCTCCATCTGTTTGGAACTGGCAATAGCCCCGGCGTCACCCCTTACAGTCAGCTGGTTTCTGACCAGGCGGGAAATCTGTTCGGCACCACGCTTTACTCCAATGTGATCGGGGAGGCCTACGGAACCGTTTTCAAGCTCGGAACAGACGGAGCACTTTCCACGCTTGCTGTGCTGAACGAGGGGACGGGGGCCTGGCCCTATGGCAAGCTGACGATCGATTCCGCCGGCAACCTGTTTGGCACCACCTACTTTCTCGGCGAATTCAATGGCGGCACAGTCTTCCGAATATCGCCCGATGGAGCATTTACGGTGCTCCATGCCTTCGAGAATGATGTCGAGCCTTCGCGTCCGATTGGCGGCCTGTACCTGGACAATCAAGGTAACCTGTTCGGCACGACAACCTACCTTGCATCGGGCGGCTTCGGGATATTCAAGATCGCCTCTGATGGCGGGTTCAGCTCCTTGGGTAACTTCGGCCCTGACGCTGGCTGCTTCCCGAACGGTGAACTGATCGGTGATGCCGCAGGCAACCTGTTCGGAACCACAACGCAGTGTGGTCCGTCCAATCACGGCACCGTCTTCAAGCTGGCCAGCGACGGAGGCTTTTCCATACTCGCTGCGTTCGATGGCACGAACGGCTCCTCTCCGGTGGCCGGCCTGACGGCTGATGCATTCGGCAACCTGTTTGGCGCTGCTGCAGGTGGTGGCACCTTCGGAAAGGGCACCATCTTCAAGATCGCCGATGCCGGGTTCGTTGTTGGAGGCGGCGTCATTCCGGAACCAGGAACGTGGGCCATGCTGATTGTTGGGTTCGGCCTCGTGGGCGCTTCTGCCCGACTGCGAAAGCAACGCGCTGAAGCAGCGTAGCAACCGTTCACCGGCGGACTATGCAGGAAGGCGGGTGGGTGAGCCCCTTACCCAAGCCACCGATTCCAGCCGAACTGGGACGCGGCTGGGTCGAACCCGAGCAAGGCCATCTGCCAAACCGGCAAAGCCATCGATCGCGTGAACACACCGGACCCGCGCGCATTTGGGAAGTGCGTGGGAAACCCGCCGCCTCACCCGAGAGACCCGAGCAAGCCGATGAAACCATTCAATTATACTGAACAGTCTAACCGTTTCGTAATGATGGGGTCGTCAGTTCGAGTCTGACAAGCGGCACCAGCCTTCAGAAGGTCTTAATCAACTTGCGGGGGCATATCTTGTCGCCTTTCACCTCGTGGAGGTGCAAGGACAATATGCTATCGCCACATGGTGGTGACTGGGGACGTCATGCAGTGAGGCGACTGGTTTAGCCGCACGCCCTGGTCAAGCCGGGCTGATCCGAGCATGTTGGTGACATGGCTTACGGCGTCTTCGACCACCGACCTGACAGCAAGTATGACGACAGACCGGACGAGCGCTATCAGTTCCCCAGCCGCTACCTGAGCCGAGCCCAAGAGCTCAGAGGCGGCTGGGTGATCTACCGTGAGCCCTCGAAGGTCCGCCGGACCAGGGGCTACTTCGCCGTTGCGCAGGTGGCGGATGTGGTGCCCGATCCCACTAAGCCTGGGATGCACCTCGCCCTCATCGCCCCTGGGACTTTCCTGCCATTTCCGAATGAGGTGCCCCTGGAAGGCCCGGAGGGTCCCTGGGAACGCGGCCTGCTGAACTCCAAGGGTGAAGTCAGGGGCGGCAACATCCAGTGGGCGGTGCGCCCCCTCCCAGACCAGGAGTTCGCCCGCATCGTTACCATGGGGCTGGGCAATGTGGACGAGGTCCTGCCCCGGGTGGACCTCGACCCGCCTGCCTCCGAGGCTTCTACGCCCAGCATTGGCGTGGCTGAGCCCGAGGCTGTTTACATGTTCGAGACCGATCGGCCTCGCGTCCCCAACCTGGGTTCCAGGTGGCTGAGGGACCGCGTGTTCCGCCAGTCGGTTCTCAAAGCCTATGACCGTCGCTGCGCTCTCACGGGCCTTCGGCTCATCAATGGCGGTGGACGGGCGGAGGCGGAGGCGGCCCACATCCAGCCGGTGGCCCAGGGCGGGCCCGACACGGTCAGCAATGGGCTCGCGCTTTCCGGTACGGTGCACTGGATGTTTGACCGGGGCCTCATCAGTCTGGATGATGATCTCCGCATCCTGGTGTCCCGCCACGTCAACGACCAGGATGGTATCCGGAGCATATTGAACGCGGACGGCTGGGCTCGACCGCCTGCACGGGATACCGACCGACCCCACCCCACCTTTCTGGGCTGGCACCGGGCCAACTGCTTCAAGCGATGACGGCTGATGCCCGTGGGCCCTTGCGCGGCAATCCGCAGCAATGAAGGCCTCAGCTGCTTCTCGACGTTTGACACGGGCCTGGCATGGGGCGAACAGGCGGCGGCATCAGCGGCCGCGGGTGAGCGCATGCGCCTGGCTGCCGCGGGTGAAGATGCGGTCGGTGGGCAGGATATCGGTGATCTCGAGGTCGGGAAGCCCGGCGAGGTCGGCATAGAGGGGGGCGAAATCGGTTTCGAGCGTGACGGACAGTAGATGCTCGAACGAGGGGATCACGAAATAGGTCTGCTGATAGTCGTCGATCCGGTAGCGCGTGCGCAGCACCCGGGCGAGATCGAAGCCGAGGCGGTTGGGGCTCGGGTCATCGAGGGCGAAGATGCTCTCGCCGTGGCTGGAGACGATGCCGGCACCATAGATGCGAAGGCCCGCCGGCGTTTCGATCAGTCCGAACTCGACCGTGTACCAGTAGAGCCGCGCCAGCTTGTCGAGCGCACCGAACCGCGCCGAGCGAAGGCCGCCCTCGCCATAGGCCTGCATGTAATCGGCAAAGACCGGGTGGGCGAGCAGCGGCACATGCCCGAACACATCGTGGAAGATGTCGGGTTCCTGGAGATAGTCGATCTGCTCGGGCCTTCGCAGGAAATTGCCGGCGACGAAGCGGCGGTTGGCGAGATGCGCGAAGAACACGTCCTCGGGCACCAGGCCGGGAACCGCCACTACCTGCCAGCCGGTCAACGCCATCAGCCGGTCCGACAGGCGGCGGAAATCGGGAATGCCGCCGGCCATGTCGAGCTTTTCGAGGCCGTCCAGGAACTCCGGCACGGCGCGATCAGGCAGCAGGCGGAGCTGGCGCGCATAGAGCCGCCGCCACAGCGCATGTTCGGCCGGCGTGTAGCGCTCCCACCCCTGCGGGATGGTCCAGTCGTCGGCGGCAGCGGCCGGCGGGGCGGAAAGAACCGGAGCCATGCCCAACCTATAGCGCGAAACGGGCCGCCGGTTCGAGGATTTCAGACCGGAACCGAGATGTGCTTGCCGCCGAAGACCGACTGCCAGCCCTCGATCTCGGCAACGACCACGGCATCGACGGCGTGCGCGAGGTCAGCGGCGCGGCCATAGTCGAGCGCGCCGTCCGGGGACTCGAGCAGCAGTCGGATGCGCCAGGCGATGGCCTCAAGCTTCCCGGCCGCGACATCCGAGAGGGCGGCGAAGCGCTCGAAGTCCCCGAAGTAGCGGATGCCGGCAATCGCCGAGCCAATGACCGGAAAGGCGACGCCGGCAAAGGTGAAGGGCTTGACGGACGCGGCCAGCGGCGCCGGTGGCAGCAGGCCGAGCGCGACCGCGGCGGTCCACAGCAGGAAGGCCGAGACCGCAAAGAAGGCGAGGAAGAAGGCGATGACCGACAGCCGGTCGAGCCGGTGCTGGGCGGTCGCCAGCCGCCGTGCCTTGCGGCGGTGATAATCGCGCTGGGGAAGGACATGCTGTTCAAGAAGCAGGCCGAGCGCGGCGCGCACATAGGCGGGCGTGACCGACTGTTGTGGCAGGCCGACGGCGCGCAGGCTCTGGCGGGCGACATGCTCGGGCCATTCGGTTCGCTCGCCGCGCGGCCAGCGGCCGGGCGGGCGGGCAACGCCCAGCAGCAGCATCGGCGGGGCGTGGCGCAGATACTCGGCCAGCCGCCGCGTTTCGAACCAGCGGCGGTGCCAGCGGCGACGAACTCCGATTCCGGTGACCGCAAGCACCAGGGCGATCAGCAGAAACTCGCCGCCGGCGAAGATCCACTTGGACCGCTCGTCGGCAAGGATCTGGTAGGAGAGCCCGGTCACGACCGCGAGCGCGGCCAGAAGGAAGCTCGCCGTCATGCCGCCGCGATAGCGGTCCGACAGCGCGGCCGAGATGCCATCGGCGAAGGCAAAGCGCCGAAGCACCTCGGCCTCGATCCCGGCAGGCATCGCAGGATCGCCGCCCGGCAGCGCGCGGGCCGCGGCCAGAAGGGGGGCGCCGCTGCCCTGAGCGATCGCATGGGGGGGCTCGTAGCGCTGCACCAGCGAGCGCAGCGGCCTGTCATCGCCGCCGAACATGGCCTCGATTCGCCGGTAGCCGTGCCAGATGCGCTGGCTGGCCGGCTGCCAGCGCTCGGCAGCCAGCCGCGCAAGCGCCGTGCCGGGGTCGCGGGCGTCGGCCTCGCCGCCGGGCATCAGCGCGCGGCGCACCAGCCCGTCCAGCAGCGCTTCTCGGCCTTCTGTCGAAACCAGCCGCGGGGCAGCCAGCTGTTCGCTTGCAGTCAGCAGCCGCCAGGCTTCGGGCTCGGCGATGTCGATCCAGATGGCGGGTGTCCCGCGCTCGAGGGCAGCGGCCAGCGTGTGGCCCGTCCCGCCGACCCTTGCCTCGGTCGCGCCGTCCCACACCGCGAGCACTAGGTCGGCCTGTTCCAGCATCACGCGGGCGGCCAGCGCCACCCGCTCCGACAGCCGGGCCTGGAAGCTCCCGGCGAGGTCTGCATTCCCCGGCTCGGCAAGGTGGCGCAGCAGAAGGTCGGCGACCGGCGCATCGCGTTCGGCCAGCGCGAAGACCCGGGCCGATGCCATGGCCTGCGCGATCGCGGCGACATCGGCCGCGACGGCGGTGTCGGGCACCGGCCGCCCGGCGAGGACTGCGCGGGCTTGGTCGACAGTGGCGGCGCCGGAATTGATCGCCGCATTGAGCCGACGGCCGAAGGGCAGCGGCGCCACCACCGACCAGCCGTGCGCTACCGCCTGCCGCGCCGCCAGCTGGTCGATTCCGCTTGCCAGCAGGCTGAACAGGCGCACCTCGGCACCGAGCGTCTCGACCGTGCGGTCCATGCGGGCATAGAGGCTCTCGAGAACCGCACGGACGGCGTTCGCGCCACTTGCATAGGCCGGATGCCCCGCCCGGTGGCCCGTGATCGCCAGCTGGAAGCAGCGTGGTGGCGGCGGCGGCGCGGGAATGGCCGCTCGGGAATCGGCCGTCATCCGCAGTCCACGGCGAGGTTGGTCGTGGTCGTGCCGTAGAGCATGTCGGTGGTGACACCGAAGGCCATCAGCGGCCGAAGCTCCGGATCTAGCCCCAGCACGGCCGTGGGCGCCACAGCGGCGTTGTCACGGATGGAAACCCTGGCATCGGCATAGAGGATCGTCGGCCCGGTATTGCTGAGCGCATAGTCGGACGTGACCAGCGCGGTATAGCAGGCGAGCATCGGCGTTTCGGCATCGCGGAACTGCTTCAGGTTGGTGACCGACAGGATATCGGGCGCCAGCCGGCCGAGAAGGTGGGCGGCCGCCCCGGTCAGCAGCCCGTCGAGCACATCGAGGCCGCGCAGCATCCAGGGAAAGCCGTGCGCCGCCGTCTGGCCGGCAAGCGGGCGTGCAAGCGAGAGGGAGAGGAGCGGAAGCATCGCCTGCATCTCGCCCGGGCCGAAGGCCTTCATGCCCGGCATGCTGACCTCGGACCGGAAGCTGCCGTCTGCCCCCTCCTCGGCGGTGATGGTGCCCAGCATCTTCTGGTAGCCGAGCACTTCCTGCCCGGTGAGCGCCGAGCTGGAATTGTCCACGCCGATGAAGGGAAACACCCAGGTCAGCGCCGAGGACAGCAGGAAGCCGTGGTTGCCGGCATCATGGCGGATCGCCGGGAACATCAGATAATATTCGTGCTGCCGGTTCATCAGCCGGTCGCGGAACAGCGGCTGGGCCGAGCGCATCTCGGGATAGATGTTGATGCCCAGGCACACGACCGGCGCGAGCGGCTCGAAGCGATAGCGCGGGAACATATTCAGCCGCTGGTCGCACCAGGCGGCGAGCCTTGCCATGTCGGCACCCAGCAGCACGCCGCGCACCGTCATGTTACGGAACGCGTAGGGCGGCGGACCCTGCTGTTCGTCAGGCGAATCGATGAAGGGCAGCATCGGGGCCTCCTGCGGGACATGCCTCGGGCCTCGTCGCGCCCGTCTGGTGGATGAAGTCCGCCCCGAACAGCCGGGCCGGTGTCGCAAAGCCGGCACCGAACCCGCGCGGCATGGTGAGCAAGCGGGCAGCCGCCGCGCGCACGATCGCAACTGTGGCGGCATAACCGTCGAGCGTCGTCAGCCGGTGCGCCCTGCGGCGACGCCAGCGATCCTCGGCATGGACGACGAAGCGCACGGAAGCACCGGCCGCCGGCGCGCCGGCGAGCAGCGGCGCCAGCAGCGGCGCAGCCAGCCGAGCGAACGGGGCGACGCGCGCGCCGAGCCGCGCGGCCGAGACCGCGATCGCGCCGGCTTCGGCATAGGTTGCAAGGTCGGCAATGCCGGTTGCGTACGGGGCGATGACGACATCGGGCAGCGGCACGCAGAGCGCCCGTACCGGGCCCGACCCGAAATCGAACCAGTCGCTTTCGGCGCCCAGCGGCAGGCGCTGCAGCACGCCGCCGCGCCGGACGAGGGTGGTGCCATCCAGCAGCGACAGCGCCGTCGCCCAGGATCCCGCCGAGAGCGCGTGCGGCCGCGAGACCCCGAGCGACAGGCGCACGGTGCCCGGCGCGCAGACGGTGGCGAGCAGGCAATCGCTGGCCGCGACCAGCAGCGCGGCACCGGGCATCAGGCGGATGCCGGCGGCCCGTGCGGCGTCGTGCCTGGCGATGGCGTCGGCAAACACCGGCCATTCGCCGGTGATGTCGGCATAGTCGGCGCCGGCCCGGATGCAGGCCTCGATCAGCGGCGCGGCCGTTCCGGCGAATGGCCCGGCGGCGTTGATCACCAGCCGGACGCCCTCGAGGCCGGGATCGATCCGGGCCGGATCGGCGAGCGAGAAGGCGCGGGCGGGAAGGCCGAGCGGACCGGCGACTGCCGCCAGCCGGGACGGATCGCGCGCCGCGAGCACCAGCCGGGGGCCGAGATCGGCCGCCAGCGCGGCCGCCAGCGCGCGGCCGGATCGGCCTGTCGCGCCGTAGAGCAGCACGCGCGGCGCCGTCATGTCCGCTCGAACACCCAGGGAACGAGGCCCGACAGGAAGGCGCGCGGCTCCCCCGCCGGGAGGTGGCCGAAGGCGGCCTCGGCCTCGTGCAGGGCAGCCCCCGCCAGGCCCTCGGCAATTCGGTGCGCCTCATCGGCCGCGCCGTGGCGATCGATGCGGTCGATCATGTCATCGACCATCGCCGGCGTCCGAGCGTGCCGGGGCAGCGCCAGAAACCGGTCGATGGCGGCGCGCTCGGCCGGCCCGGCCAGGGCGCGCAGCCGGACCAGGATCAGCGTCCGCTTGCCCTCGACGAGATCGCCGCCGCGCTCCTTGCCGTAGCGGGCGTCGGCCACGAGATTGAGCAGGTCGTCCTGGATCTGGAAGGCTGCGCCCAGGAAGAAGCCGAAGCGGGCCAGCCGCTCGGGATCGGGGGAAACGGGCGCCATGCCCACCAGCGCTCCGAGGCGCAGCGGCCAGATGGTGCTCATCCAGGCGGTCTTTCGCAGCACCATGACGAGATAGTCCGCCTCGCTGATGGCGACGCTTCCCTCGCGCTGCCAGCCCAGTTCGGTCGCCTGCCCCGCCGCCGTCTCCAGGGCCATGCGGTCGGTCTCGGCCAGCATCCGCTGGCCGATCGACGGCGGCAGGCGCATTGCAAAGGCGAGCAGCGGCTGCAGCGCGAGGTGCAGCAGCGTGTCACCGGCGTTGAGGGCCAGCGGAATGCCGTGCAGCCGGTGCAGCGCCGGGCCGCCGCGCCGTTCCAGGCTTTCGTCCTGGATATCGTCGTGCACGAGGAGCGCGACGTGGAGCAGTTCGATCGCGGCTGCCAGCGGCAGCACGCCGTCCACCTCGGCACCGCAGGCCTGCGCGGCAGCCAGGAACAGGCCGGCGCGCATCATCTTACCGCCGCGCGACGGATAGTCGGCCACCAGCGGGCCCAGCCACGGCGCTTCGCCCACGCGCGCGAGGGCGGCGGCCATGTGCGGACGGGTGACGGCCGCCGTCCAGGCGAGCCGGGCGGGCACCAGCGCCGGTGTCTCGGGCGCGGGCGCCCGCGCGCCGCACGCGGGCAGCGATGCCGTCCCCGGCGCCCAGCCGATGTTCACCTGGCGATCTCGACCGTGAGCGCCGCCAGCTGCACGCCGGTTCCGGCCTCGGTGATGAAGCCATGGTAGAGGCCGGCGGGCTGGCCCGGCGGGATCTCGATCACCGCCTCGAGGCCGGGATGGTCGGAGGCCTGCGCGAAATGGATGCCGGTGATTGCGGGGGCACCCGGCTGACCGGGCGCCAGGGCATGGATCGAGAGCATCGTCGGTGTCTCGACCGAGAGCAGCGCGCAGGGCCGCGCCGAGGCGCGCGCGGAATCGCCGGTGAAGCGGCAGGTCAGCGGCACCGCCCGCGGGGCCACGCCGACCGGACTGACCGCGGCCTGAGGCGGCACCAGCGGCTCGGCCGTCTTGCCGGCGGCGAGCGCCGACTTGAGGCGGGGGTCGTGGAGGAGGGCCTCCAGAAGGTCGAACGAGACCGATCCAAGATCCCGGAGCAGTTGCAGATAGCGCTTCGCCAGCGTGCCGAGGTCCCTCGGCAGGTCGGCGGCTGTGTAGGTGCCGGCGCTCAGCCGCTCGGCCGCAGCCCGACCGAGCCGCAGATTGTCGCCAATCACCTCATAGCCGACGCGCACTGCGTCGGCGACCAGCCGCTCGACATCGCCGGCCAGCGGATCGACCGGCGCACCAGCCGCCGGATCCGGCCCCGTGGCTTCCGCGACGGGCGTATCCTGCGCGACAGTCTCGGCCGACGGGGGCATCGCGCCCGACCAGGCCGAGCGGAGGGGCTTGGTTCGCGCGGGAGACGCCCGGCGTCGGCGGCGCGGCGGCGGGTCCTTCGGGGGTGTCTCGTCGCTCATGGTCGCTGGTCCTTTTCGCCCTTGCCGATCATGGATGGTCGTAGCCTGGAATGCTGTCCAGCGCCGGCCGGCCGCTCAGCGCATGCGCCGCCAGACGGCCGGAGATCACGGCGGCCTCGGCGCAGCCGCTGTTGAGTCCGGTCGCCGTCCAGTCGCCCGCGACAGTCAGATTGTCATAGTCGAGGTCGAGGGGCGAGATGCGACAGGCCGTGCTGCCCGGCAGCGACAGCACATAGCGCTCCGAGGGGTTGACATTGGCCTTGAACAGCTGGGCCGCCAGCCGCCCCGGCCCGTCCGCCGGCGCCCGGCCGGTGGCGTCGGCCAGCAGCGGCCAGCGCGGGTGGCCGTCGGGCCCGGCGAGGCCGGGCCACAGCGCAATCGCCTGCCGCGCGAGGAAGCGCCGGGCCGCGGCCGCCACTTCGGCCTGGCGCCGGGCAGGATAGTCGGGATCCATCAGCGCCCGGCGGTCGCGCGGCTCGGGAAGGACGCCGCACAGGTAGAGTGCCGTGGCGGGCGGCTCGGCCCAGCCTTCCTCGGGAATGGTGTGGGCCATGTCGCACCAGGTGTCGAACGGTTTCTCCCAGCCCGAGGCAATCCAGGGCGGTCCGGCCCAGCCGAGCGATGGCAGGTCGGCCGTGAGCCAGAGCTGCGCGGCCTGGGTCGCGACCGTGCCGAGCCCGGCCACCATGGCCCGCCAGCGCGGCGAATCCTTGAGCAGCGAAGGCGCCGCATGGGGAATGGCTCCCAGCCCGATGGCCAGCACGGCAAAGTCGAAGTCATGCCCCACCCGAAGCTCCCACGTGCCGGCGCGGTGGCGCTGCCAGTGGCTCTCGAAATCGATTCCGCTGGCCGCCAGCGCGGCGCCGTCGGCGAGCTGATCGAAGCGGGGCGCGGCTGGCCAGCAGGGACGGCCGCCGACGGTGACAAGGGGATCATAGTGGGCGCCGGCCAGCCGCGCCTGAATGTCGAAGCGAAGGGCAGCGACATGCGCAGAGCCCCGCCCACCCGCGGGGATCACGTCGGCCAGCCGGTGGAAGAAGCGGAAATCGACCCCGCGCGCCACCAGCGCCCGGTAGAGCGGGGCGAACACGACATCCCCCATTCCCGCCCGCAGGCGGTAGAAGATGGAACCGCGATAGCGGCAGAACATCTTGAGCGCGCCGCGCAGCGCCACCCCGGCCGCCATCCGCGGGCGCGCCAGGTTGCCGCCCTCATAGGCCAGCAACAGGTCGTAGAGGCCGCGCATGAAGGGGGAGGCGAGCGCCCGATCCGACGCCCCGTGCCGCGCCAGCCAGGCCCGGGCATCCTCGTCATCCAGCGCGTCTAGGCCGCGCGGATCATCGAGCACGCCGTCGGCGAGGATTCCAGCGACAGCCGCCAGCACCAGATCCGCCATCGCCCACAGATGCGGCTCGGGCCCGGCTGCGAGCCGTTCGACGACTTGCGCGCGCAGATCGGCCGCGAGGCACGCTGTCTCCCGGACGAGGCGGCTGTCCGGCAGGCGACGCAGCCCGGCGGCCAGCAGGCGGAGCCCCTGCGCCACCGCGATGCCGGCCACGACCGCGCCGCGCGCCGCCACGCCCGGCGCCGGCGATGCCCCGGCGGACAGGCGGGGGCCGGTTCCCGTCTCGGTATCGAGAAGCAAGGCGATGATCAGGTCGATCGCCGCCGCGAGATAGAAGGGGATCGACGGCGATTCGCCGGCGGCCGGCGGGTCACCGGGCAGTCCCGGCCGCGGCGGGAATCGCGCGACCCAGCGGCGGACGCCGCCCTGGCCATCGGGGCTGACGAGGGCGATATGGTCATCGGGCAGGAAATCGGCCTCCCACGGGCCGAAGGCAGCGCCCTCGCCACGCGCTTCCAGCTCGGCTCGGCAGGCCCGTGCCAGCGCGAAGGCATTGTCATAGCTGCCGAACCAGATATGCAGGCCATGCTCCTCGATCCGCCCCGAGGGGCCCCGCCCGGAGGCGCCCTTCCCGCCCAGCCGCCAGCCTTCCTGGAACAGCGTGACCTGGTAGCGGCCGCGATGCGCCGGGTCCGTCAGGTCCCAGGCCGCCGCCAGACCGCCGCAGCCCCCGCCAACGATCGCCACGCGGACGGGCGCGGCGCGACGGGCTCGGGCTCGGACAGCCGCCGTCAACAGAGGCGCCGTCGTCGGCTCGGCGTCAGGCTTCGATCCATGCCCCCCCTTTTCCCGCTGCGCCTGCCGGCGCCCCGTCAGTGCTGCCCCGTCAAGGCCGACGCGTCGGCGACCGGCGCTGCCGCCGGCGCAACCGGCACGAGCCGCTCGAGCGCGGCCCGGATCCGGGCCTGCTGCGCTTCGGCCGGCATGTGCCGGAGGCCCTGCTCGAGCCCGCCGCGCGCCGCGAGCCGTTCAAGCGCAACCCGGGCCTCGGTAGTGCGGCCCGCCATGGCGAGGCTTGCGGCATAGAGCGCCAGCCCGCCGGGGAAATCGGGAACCAGGGCCAGCGCCTCGCCGTTGACCACTGCTGCTTCGGGGTAACGGCCGAGGAAGAACAGCGTTCGCCCCAGCGCGATCTGGTGATGGGCGCGCATGTGCGAGCGTGGGTTCAGCTGCATCGACCGTTCGATCCGCTCGTGCGCGCGCGCCACCCGGTCCTTGAGCAGATCGACCCAGGCGGCCCAGAACAGCACATAGGGATTGCTGGGCGTGAAGCCGAGCGCGCGCTCGATCAGGCGTTCGGCAAGATCGAGGTCACCCAGCACATTGAGAAGCGTGCCGACCACGATCGCCAACACCTGCGGATCGTCACCACCATGATGGATCGCCTGGTCGGCGAGGCGCCGCGCCTCGGCCATGTCGCGCGGGGCATCGGCGCTCCAGCCGTTGGCCGAGGCGGCCGCGCGGGCGAAGCCGGCGATGGCCAGCGACCAGCCGAAGTCCGGATCGAGCGCGAGCGCCCGGTCGGCGAGCTGTCGGGCCTCGTCGATGCTGTCCGGCGTGTAGCGGGCCAGCAGGCCCCAGGCGCGAACCGACAGTTCGTAGGCGCCAGCGGCCGGACGGCTGGCAACGCGGCGGATCTCGGCATCGGTGATGGTCGAATCGATGGCGCCGACAGCTGCCAGGGCGACGCGATCCTGCAGGTCGAAGACGTCGTCGATCGTCTCGTCATAGCGCTCCGACCAGAGCTGGTGCCCGGTCTCGGCCTCGACAAGGCGGACCGCCACGCGGATGCGGCCGCCCGCCCGGCGGACACTGCCCTCCAGCAGGTAACGCACGCCGAGTTCGCGGGCGATCTCGGCCGGCGGCTTCGACGAGCCGCGATAGGCAAGGCTCGACTGGCCGGCGATCACCTTGATGCGGGGAAAGCGGCTGAGGGCGGCGCTGATTTCCTCGACCATGCCATCGGCGAACCCGTCATCGCCCTGCCCGCCGAGGTCCGCGAGCGGCAGCAGGGCAATGGAGGGGCCATCCGAGCCGGACACCGCCCGCGTTGCGTCCGGCGCGGGATCCGCCAACCCTGCCCATTCGCCTGAGGGCGGCGTTGCGACCGTCGGTGGTCTTTCGGCAACCCGCGCCACATCGGCCACGAGCGACCGGAAGCCGGGCGCCGCCGGATCGCCGGACCAGGCCGTGAGGTCGGCGGTCTGCACCAGCTCGAACATGACCGGCCGCTCGCAGGGTTCCAGCATCACCGGCACCAGCCGGCCGCGCCGCTGGCCGGCGATCGCCTCGGCGCGCACCCAGCGCGACGAGACCGACGCCTGGGACCAGAGCACCACCACCGCGCCGGCCGAGCGCAGCGCCGCTTCGGTCACCTCGTCATAGATGTCCCCGGTTTTCAGCGTCGTGTCCCACCAGACTTCAAGCCCGGCAGCCGCGAATCCGTCGGCAAAGGCCCGCGCGCGCGCCTGATCGACCCGGCTGTAGGACAGGAAAACATCCGCCACGATTCCGACCTTAACAGGTTTTCCCGACATGCCACAGGGCGATACGTGGCAGCGGCAAATGGTTGCCCAGATCGCCCGGGCGCGGTAGCTTGCCCCATGCCCGGCGCGCGCCCGAGACCCCTTGCCCATCAGGTGCGCGTGCGCCGCGCCGTGCAGTTCCACCTGACCGACTGGTTCAACGAATAGGACGGGAGCCCGGCCCCGCCCCGCCCCGCTGGACGGCGCGCGGCCATCCGCCGCCCGCAACGCAAGACCGGACGATCATGGACCCGACACCGCCGACGCGCCTGGCGCGCATGCCTGACACGCTTCTCATCATCGCCGCTGCCGCGCTGCTGGCCTGGGCGGCGACCTTCCTGTTCGCGCCGGGCCGCTTTGCCGTCACAGAAGGTCCGCGCCCCGCGCCAATCGCCGGCGGCTTCGTCGCCGAGGCCGCGCCCAGCCCGGCGCCGCTGTTCGGCACCGATGGCGAGGTCGGGTTCCTGAACCTGCTGTTCGAGGGGCTGGCGAGCGGCGACCGGATGGGGACGACCGTGGGCCTCGCCGCCTTCCTGCTGGTGATCGGCGGCACCTTCGGCATCATCCTGCACAGCGGCGCGATCGACCGCGCGCTCGGCAGTTCGCTTGCCGGCGGGCGGGCGGCGAACCCGGCGCTGCTCGTCGGGCTGTTCGCGCTCTTCTCGGCGGCCGGCGCCGTCTTCGGCATGGGCGAGGAGGCGATTGCGCTGACCCTGGTGCTGGCTCCGGCGCTGCGCCGGGCCGGCTATGACAGCCTGACGCCGGTGATCGTCTGCTATGGCGCCACCCAGGTCGGCTTCGCGACCAGCTGGATGAACCCGTTCAGCGTGATCGTCGCCCAGACGATCGCCGGGCTTCCGGTGCTGTCGGGCCTGCCGCTGCGGGTGGGCATGTGGGCGCTGTTCACGGCCGCTGGCGCCCTGTTCCTGTGGCGCCATGCAAAGGGCACACGCACGGCGCCCCCGGCGCCTGCACGCGACGCGGCCGCAACGGCGCCGGAGGGTCTTTGGCCGGGCGACGCGCTCATCCTGGCCGCCACCGCGGCGGCTGTCGCCTGGGTGGCCTGGGGGGTGGTGGCACGCGGCTGGTATCTGCCCGAGCTTGCCGCCCAGTTCATGGCGCTGGGTCTGATGGCCGGCCTTGTCTGCTGGCGCTACCGGCTGGGGGCGGGCGGCGCCAACGGGATCGCCGGGGCCTTCCGCGACGGCGCCGCGCAGATGCTGCCCGCCATCCTGATCATCGCCGCGGCGCGCGGGATCCTGCTGCTGCTCGGCGGCGACGATCCCGCCCAGCCCTCGTTGCTGAACAGCCTGCTCGCCAGCCTCGCAGGCCTTGCCGGCGCGCTGCCGCAGTGGCTGACGGCCTGGGGGATGCTGGGCGTGCAGTCGGTCATCAACCTGTTCATCGTCTCGGGCTCGGGCCAGGCCGCCGTCACCATGCCGCTGATGGCCCCGCTCGCTGACCTGACGGGCGTGACCCGGCAGACGGCGGTGCTCGCCTTCCAGCTGGGCGACGGGCTGACCAATCTCATTGTCCCCTCCTCCGCGGGGCTGATGGGCTCGCTGGCGGCCGCGCGGGTGGACTATGCCGAGTGGCTGCGCTTCTTCTGGAAGCCGATGCTGGGGCTGTTCACGCTGGCCTCGGCATTCGTCATCACCGCGCAGGCGACCGGCTATGCGTAAGTCGGCTCTCTCGCTCGCCGCCGCGCTGGCGCTGGCACCGGCAGCAGGATCTGCCACGGGCGGCAGCCTGGTGATCGCCGGTGGCGCGATCTCGCCGGACAATGGCGCCGTCTATCGCGCCTTCCTCGACCGCGCCAGGCCGGGGCCGATCGCCATCATCCCCTCGGCGTCGGGTTACCCGTCGGACTCGGCCGAGGCCACGCGCGCGGCGCTGGTGGCACATGGCGCCGATCCGGCGCGGATCGTGACGATCCGGCTGGCCGCCGTCGATGACCCGACGACGCCCGACATCGACGAGAGCCGCTGGGCGGTGAACGCCGCCGACCGGTCGGAGGTCACCCGGGTGGCCGGCGCCGGCGCCATCTGGTTCACCGGCGGGGACCAGCTTCGCACCACCCGGCTTCTGGCGCCGGGCGACCGGGCGACGCCGATGCTGAAGGCGATCCGGGCGCGGCTGGCGGCCGGCGCGGTGGTGGGCGGAACCTCGGCCGGGGCAGCGGTGATGAGCGACCCGATGATTGCCGGCGGCGAACCGATTGCCGCCCTTCTCGATCCCGTCGCACCCGTGCGCCCCGCCGATGGCAGCGTCGCGCAGGAGCCGCTGGTGCTGGCGCGCGGGCTCGGCTTCCTTGGCGATGGCCTCGTCGACCAGCATTTCGACGCCCGCGCGCGCCTCGGCCGGCTGGCCCGCGCGCTGTTCGAGCTGCCGCCTGCGCGGCGCTTCGGCTTCGGGATCGATGAGGATACGGCGCTCATCGTCGACCTCGCGGGTCAGACGGCGACGGTTGCCGGCCGGGGGACAGTAACGGTGCTCGACGCCACGGCCGCGACGCGTGACGCCGGGCCGGGCTTTTCGGTCGGCGGCCTCACGCTGTCGATCGCGAGTGCGGGCGACGGAATTGACCTCCGGACCCGCGCGGTGACGCCGGCGCCCGGCCGAACGCCGCTGCCGGCCGCCACCCGCCCCGTCGTGCCCGACAGCGGCGGCATCGCCGTACCGCCGCGGCGGCTGGACGAGCGGCTGGCCGAGGATATCGTCGCGCGCCCCGCTGTCGCTTCCCACGGCTACGCCAGCTTCCGGGGCCGACAGCGCGTGATCCTGCACGTCGCGCGCACGCCCGTGACCGCTGGCTGGCGGGGCGGCGAACCCGCCGGGCTGACGCTGACCGGCCTCCGGCTCGACATCCGGCCCGAGCCTTTGACACCCAAGGAGATCCACCCATGACCGGCGACTGGACCCTGCTGCTGCACGGCGGCGCTGGCGTGAATCCAGGGCGCGACTATCGGCTGGTGGAAGCGCATCTGGCCGAGGTTGCGACCGGAGGCGGCCGGAAGCTGGCCGATGGTGAGGCGGCACTCGACGTGGTTCAGGAGTGCGTCGCGGCGATGGAGGAATCGGGCCTTTATGTGGCGGGGCGGGGATCAGCGCCGAACCGCGACGGCATCCACGAGTTTGACGCCGCCATCATGGACGGCACCCGCCATCGCGCCGGCGCCGTGTGCGCCCTTCGCGACATCGCCAGCCCCATCGCCGCCGCCCGCGCCGTGCTGGAGCACAGCCCGCACGTGCTGTTGGCGGGCGACGGCGCGCGGGCCTTCGCGCTGGCGCATGGCGTGGCACCCATCGCCGACGTCGGGCGCCATTTCCGGCTGCCCGTCGGGGTGGAGCCGGACGACATCGGCGCCGGAAGCCGGACACGGCACGGCACCGTGGGCGCGGTGGCGCGGGACAAGGCCGGCCGGCTGGCCGCCGCGACCTCGACCGGCGGTCTGTTCGGCAAGCTGCCCGGCCGGGTGGGGGACACGCCGCTCATCGGCGCCGGCACCTGGGCCGATCACGACATCGCCATCAGCTGCACCGGCGTGGGCGAGGCCTTCATCCTGGCGGGCGGAGCCTGCGATGTCGCGGCGCGCATCCGCTATGGCGGCGCCGAACCCGGAGCCGCAGGCGAGGCCCTGCTGGCGCGGGTGCGGGCGCTGGGCGGCGATGGCGGGCTGATCGCCGTCTTGGCCGACGGCACCCCGCTTGTCGCCTGGAATTCCCCGGGGCTGAAGCGGGCGATCATCGGCAGCCGATCCGGGCTTGAAATTGGCATAGTCTAGGACGATTGTGACGCCGGTGCGCGATGTCTAGCCTGGTTTCCCTGCCGCCCGAGCTGCCGGATCCGACGGCGATCTGCGGGGGCGAGCTGGCCAAGAGTCGCCGGACACGCCTGCGGATCCTGAATGCGGCGCGCGACCTGCTGGCCGAACATGGCTATGGCCGCTTCTCGACTCCGGCGGTCGCCCGACGGGCCGGGCTGACCCGGCCGGCGATGCTCTATCATTTTCCCTCCCGGTTCGAGCTGGTGACAGCGGTGACCCAATATCTGGTTCGCCGCCGGATCGAGATGTTCGAGGCGGCGATGGCGGCGCTTCCCACCGCGCCTTCCTACAAGGGGCAGGCGGTGCGCGCGGCAGCCGTCGAGCTCAGCTGGCGTCAGCTGGAAACGCCGGAGTTCGCGGCCTTCACCGAGCTGGTTATGGCGGCGCGCACGGATCGCGAGCTGGCCGCCATCGTGCAGCCCGCGCTCGCGGCCTTCGACCGGACCCGGCGCGCGACGACGGAACGCGTGCTCCCGCCGGGCTCCTACGACCTTGACGATCTGCAGCTGGTTCGCGACGTGGTGCGCTTCCTGACCGAGGGCGTGGTCCAGCAGAACAGCCTGGTCGAGGATCGCGAGCAACGGATCGCAGCCCTGCGCCACTTCCTGTACATGCTGGCGGCCACCACTGCCGGCAACCAGTTCCTCGAAGCGGTCGTCGCCGACCGGAAGGCGCGTCAGCCGGGCTGACCGGCGCGACTGACGCGAAGCACCTTGCCGTCGGGCGAATCGGTCGTCAGCCAGACCGCGCCATCGGGCGCCACGCGCACGTCGCGGATCCGCTCGCCCAGATGACGGAAGAGCGATTCCTGGCCCAGCACATTGCCTTCGGGCGACAGGCGAACGCGGCGCACCTCCCGCGTGACCAGCGCGCCGACAAGGAGATCGCCCGTCCATTCGGGGAACATCGCCCCGCGATAGACGGCAAGGCCGGACGGCGCGATCGACGGCGTCCAGTGCAGCAGCGGGCCGGCCATGCCCGGATATTCGGTGAACGGTGAAATCGTGGCGCCCGAATAGTCGAGGCCATGGGTGGCGATCGGCCAGCCATAATTGCCCGTGGCGACAATGAGGTTCACTTCGTCCCCGCCGCGGGGTCCATGTTCGTGGGCATAGACCACGCGCCGAACCGGGTCCCAGGCCAGGCCCTGGGGATTGCGGTGCCCGTAGCTCCAGATCGCGCCAAGCGCGTCGGTGCGGCGGGCCATGGGATTGTCCAGCGGCACGCGGCCGCGCCGGTCGAGCCGCAGGATCTTGCCGAGCGGGCTCAACAGGTCCTGCGCCTTCTCGCGAAAGTCGAACCCGTCGCCGGTGGTCACCAGCAGCGTGTTGTCAGGCAGGAACAGCATTCGGCCGCCGAAGTGGACGCTGCCGCGTTTCAGCGGTGTTGCAGTGTAGATCACGTCCACATCGGTGATCCGGTCGCCCGAGAGTGCTGCGCGCGCCACGCGCGTGCCGTTGGCGCGTCGGGTGCCATGGGCGTAGCTCAGGTAGATGACGCCGGTCCGCTCGAAGTCGGGGTCGGGCAGCACGTCGAACAGGCCCCCCTGCCCCTGGTTCAGCACTGGCGGCACGCCCTCGATCCGTGTCATCCGGCCGTTGCGGATGCGGCGGAGGCCGCCGTTGCGCTCGGTCACCAGGACCGAGCCGTCGGGCAGGAAGGCCAGGCTCCAGGGATGGTTGAGACCGCTGGCGACGACTTCCACCCGCGTCGGCACCGAGGGGGCCGCCGGCTCGGTCCGGCCGACTGCGGGCGGCGCCACGATCAGAAGCGTCAGAAGCATCAGCCAGCGCATCAAGCCACTCCCCGAAGGCCAGAAGACCGGCTAGGGCCTTAGGCGAGAGAGGCGGATGGGGACAAGCAGATGAACCGCTGGATCGAACGGCTGGGGGCCTTCATCATCGCCACGCTGGTGACGGCGGCGCTGGTCAGCCTGGGGCACAGCTGGTTCGTGCAGCAGGCCCTCATCGACATCGGCGCCGAAATCCCCTGGGGCCTGCGCGGCGCGACCATGGGGCGTGATCTCATGGGCCTGCTGCCGACGCTGGGGCCGGTGCTGATGGGCGCGCTGCTGGTCGCCTTCCTGGTCGCGGCGCGGCTGAAGCCGCGCGCCGGGCCGTTCGGCTTGCTCGCCTATCCGCTGGCCGGCTGGGCCGCGGTCGCGCTGGCGCTGCTGGTGATGCGGCTCGTCTTCGGCTTCGCGCCGCTCGCCGGCGCGCGAACGCTGGCCGGATTCCTCACAATGAGCCTGGGCGGGCTGGTGGGCGGGACGGTCTTTGCCGTAGCCGAATGGCGGCGAGCCAGCACCCGTTGACCGGCATAGCCCTTGCCGTTGCATAAATGCCACACAATATGCCTGATAAACCAACTGGAGACAGGCGGGCATGAACATCGAAAAATTCACCGATCGGGCCAAGGGCTTCCTGCAGGCGGCGCAGACCATCGCGCTTCGGGAAACGCACCCGCGGGTGACGGCCGCGCATCTGCTGAAAGCGCTTCTCGACGACCGCGAGGGCATGGCGGCCAACCTCATCCGCGCGGCCGGCGGCGATCCGGCGCGCGCGCTGGCCGCCACCGATGCCGCGCTCAGCAAGCTGCCGCGGGTGTCGGGCGGCGGCGCCCAGCTCAGCCTCGACGCCGATCTGGCGCGCCTGCTCGACCAGGCCGAGCAGATCGCGACCAAGGCAGGCGACAGTTTTGTCACCGTCGAGCGACTGCTGCTGGCGCTGGCGCTGGCAACGGGAACCGAGGCTGGCGAGGCGCTGAAGGCCGCCGGCGTCACGCCGCAGGGCCTGAACTCGGCGATCGAGCAGCTGCGCAAGGGCCGCGCCGCGCATTCGGCTTCCGCCGAGGAGAGCTATGATGCGCTGAAGAAATATGGCCGCGACCTGACCGAGGCGGCACGGGCCGGCAAGCTCGACCCCGTGATCGGCCGCGACGAGGAGATCCGGCGCACCATCCAGGTGCTGGCGCGGCGCACCAAGAACAACCCCGTGCTGATCGGCGAGCCGGGTGTGGGCAAGACGGCGATTGCCGAGGGGCTCGCGATCCGCATCGCCAATGGCGATGTGCCCGATGGCCTCAAGGACAAGTCGCTGTTCGCGCTCGACATGGGGGCGCTGATTGCCGGCGCCAAATATCGCGGCGAGTTCGAGGAACGGCTGAAGGCCGTGATCGACGAGGTGAAGGCGGCCGAAGGCCAGATCATCCTGTTTATCGACGAGATGCACACGCTGGTGGGTGCCGGCAAGTCGGAAGGGGCGATGGACGCCTCGAACCTGCTGAAGCCCGCGCTCGCCCGCGGCGAGCTGCATGTGATCGGGGCCACCACGCTCGACGAGTATCGCAAGCATGTCGAGAAGGACGCCGCCCTCGAACGCCGCTTCCAGCCGGTGTTCGTGGGCGAGCCCAGCGTCGAGGACACGATCTCGATCCTGCGCGGCCTCAAGGAGAAATATGAGCTGCACCATGGCGTGCGGATCACCGACAGCGCGCTGGTGGCGGCCGCGACGCTCTCCCACCGCTACATCGCGGACCGCTTCCTGCCGGACAAGGCGATCGACCTGATGGACGAGGCCGCCTCGCGCCTGCGGATGGAAGTGGAATCCAAGCCCGAGGAGATCGAGGCGCTCGACAGGCGGATCATCCAGCTGAAGATCGAGCGCGAGGCGCTCAAGAAGGAGAATGACGCCGCCTCGAAGGAGCGGCTTGCTGCGCTGGAAGCCGAGCTTGCGCGGCTGGAGGCGGAAGCCGAGGAGCTGTCGACCCGCTGGGCGGCCGAAAAGGAGAAGCTGCAGGGCGCAACCCGGATCAAGGAAGCGCTCGACCAGGCGCGGATCGAAGTGGAACAGGCGCAGCGGCGCGGCGATTTCGCGCGCGCGGGCGAACTGACCTATGGCGTCATCCCCGATCTGGAAGCGAAGCTCGCCGAAGCCGAGACCGCCTCGGCCGATGCGATGGTGCGCGAGGAAGTGACGGCTGACGACATCGCCGCCGTCGTCTCGCGCTGGACGGGCATTCCGGTCTCGAAGATGCTGGAAGGCGAGCGCGAGAAGCTTCTGAAGATGGAGGAGGCGCTCGGCCGGCGCGTCATCGGCCAGGCCGATGCCGTGGCCGCCGTCGCCAAGGCGGTTCGCCGCGCGCGCGCCGGCCTTCAGGATCCGAACCGGCCGCTCGGCTCCTTCCTGTTCCTGGGGCCCACGGGCGTCGGCAAGACCGAGCTGACCAAGGCCCTGGCCGACTTCCTGTTCGATTCGTCGGACGCGATGGTCCGGATCGACATGTCCGAGTTCATGGAGAAGCATTCGGTCGCCCGCCTGATCGGCGCGCCACCGGGCTATGTCGGCTATGATGAAGGTGGCGTCCTGACCGAGGCGGTTCGCCGCCGGCCCTATCAGGTGGTGCTGTTCGACGAGGTGGAAAAGGCCCACCCGGATGTGTTCAACGTGCTGCTGCAGGTGCTCGATGACGGGCGGCTGACCGACGGACAGGGCCGCACCGTGGACTTCACCAACACGATCATCGTGCTGACCTCGAACCTCGGCAGCCAGTTCATCGCCGCCCTGCCCGATGGCGCGGACGTCAAGCAGGCCGAGCCGCAGGTGATGGAGGTGGTGCGCGGCGCCTTCCGGCCGGAGTTCCTGAACCGGCTGGACGAGATCATCCTGTTCCACCGCCTCGCGCCCGAGCATATGGGGGCGATCGTCGACATCCAGGTCGATCATGTCCGCCGGCTGCTAAAGGACCGGAAGATCAGCCTCGAGCTGACGGAGGGTGCGCGGCAGTGGCTGGCGCGCGTCGGCTATGATCCTGTCTATGGCGCCCGGCCGCTCAAGCGGGCGATTTCGAAGCATCTCGTCGACCCGCTGGCCGAGAAGCTGCTGGCCGGCGAGATCCCCGACGGATCGACCGTGACGGTGACCGACGGGGACGGCGCGCTTGCCTTCGTGATCGCCTCGCTGATGGCGGCATGATCGACCCGGGCCGGGCGCTCGGCGCTGCGCATCAGGCGCTGCAGGCCGGCCGGCTGGCAGAGGTCCGGGCGATGATTGATCAGGTCATGCGCGCCGCGCCCGCTGCGCGGGGGCCGGCAACCCACCTGCTGGCGCTTGTCGAGCGCCGCGCGGGCAACGTCGCGGCGGCCCGCCGTGCCTTCAACCAAGCGCTGTCGCTGATCCCGTCGGATCCCAACCTGCACAACAATCATGGCAATTTCCTCGACTCGCTGGGCGAGACCGAGGCCGCCATCGCCGCCTATGCGCGCGCCGTCCGGCTGAAGCCCGACTTTGCCGACGCCCAGGCGAACCTGGGGATCGTCGCGCACGCGGCCGGCGATGTCGCGCGCGCCCGTGCCGCGCTGGAGACGGCGGTTCGCCTGAACCCGGCGCTGGCCCGGGCGTGGTCGGCACTCGGCCTGCTGCTGCGCGACCTCGACGAGCGCGAGGCGGCAGCGGCCGCGTTCGACCGGGCGCTGGCGCTCAATCCCGGCCTGCCGCGGGCGCTGGCCGGCCGGGCACTGGTCGCTGCCGAACGCGGAGAGCCCGACGCCGACCGGCGCTTCCGGGCAGCGCGCGCGGCCTTGCCCGAAGACCGAGGCCTGCTGCTGTCGCACACCGGCGTCCGGCTGGCCGTTGGCGCGGCTGACGCGCTCGACGAGCTGCGCGCCGCCGTCGCGGCCGACCCGCTGTGGACCGAGGGGCAGCAGACGCTGGCCAAGGCCCGGTTCGAGGCCGGCGAGGGGCTGGCGGCCTTCGACATGCTGGCGGATGCGGTGTCACGCCACCCGCGGGAGCTTGCGCTGTGGATGGCGCTGATCCAGCTGGAAGGCGCGGCCCGGCCGGCGGCCGACCTGCGTGCGCGCGTCGCCGAAGCCCGCCGGCATCTGCCCGAGGCGGGCATCCTCGAGGTCGCCGAGGCCGAGTTCGCGCTGCGCGACGGCGATCCTGAAGCCGGGCTTCCCCTGCTCGAGCGGATCGAGGGTAGCGCCCTTCCCCCCGGCGAGCCTGTGGCCCGGATCGGCGCGCGCATCGCGATCCGGCTGCGTCAGCCCGACCGCGCCGCCCGGCTGCTCGACCAGGCCCGCGCAGACCTTCCGGCGCTTTCGGCCGACATGGGGCTGTGGGGACTGACAGAGACGGCCTGGCGGATGGCCGGGGATCCCCGACACGACTGGCTTGTCGGCCATGCCGGGCTCTGGCGGGCGCACGGCCTCGACCTCGATCCAGAGGCGCTTGACCGGATCGCCGCGCATCTTCGAACGCTCCATGTCCGCAAGGCGCATCCACTCGACCAGTCGCTTCGTGGCGGCACGCAGACGGAAGGAACGCTGTTCTGGCGCGACACGACGGAAATCCGCCAGCTGTGCGACGCGATCCGGCAGGCCGTAACAGCCCATTCGCAGGCGCTTCCCGGCGTGGTGGCCGGTCATCCGACGCTGGGCGTCGCCGCCGAACGGCGCGGGGCCTGGCGGTTCACCGGCTCCTGGTCGGTCCGACTGACGGGTGCCGGCTTCCATGTAGCGCATGTGCATCCGGAAGGCTGGCTGTCCTCGGCCTGTTATCTCGCGCTGCCCGACCTGACAGGCGAGGACGGCCAGCTGGTGCTCGGCGAACCGCCGGCCGAGCTGGAGACCGGGCTGGGGCCGCTCGACCGGATCGAGCCGGCTGTGGGTCGGCTGGCCCTGTTCCCCAGCTGGCTGTGGCACGGAACCCGCCCGTTCGCGGACGGCGAGCGGATGACAGTCGCCTTCGACGTGGTGCCCGGCTGAGCCAATGAAAAAGGGCGGCGGGTTTCCCCGCCGCCCCCTTTCAGCCTCAGGCGCCGATCAGAACTTCAGGCCGGCGCGGATGAAGAAGCGACGACCCAGCACGTCGAAGGTCGACGGATAGGTATTCGCCTGCTGGTCGTTCGCGTCGACCAGTTCCGGCGGCTGACGGTCGGTCAGGTTCACGATGCCGAAGGAGACGTTCAGATTCTCCCGGACATCGAAGCCCGCCGAAATGTCGGCCGTGGCATAGCCCTTGATCCGATCGACGGTGACCGTCCCGGCAGTACCGTCATCGTCCGACGGCCCGATGTAGTTGATGCGGAAGTTCAGGTTCATCGGACCCGTCACCCAGCCGATGGTCGCATTGCCGCGCCACTTGGCGAAGGGATCACCGCAGGTCAGGCCGAACTGGCCGGCGCACTCGTTGACCAGCGTCGGGATGGCCGCGAGGTTGTTGAAGTCATAGCGGATGAGGCGCGTGCCCGCGATCCGGAACTGAAGGCGCGAGTCATCCGAGCCGAACAGCCCGAAGCCGACCGGCACTCCGTAGCGGATCTCGAAGTCCACGCCGCGGGTCTTGACCGAGCCGGCGTTGATCGCCGTGTTGCGCGCATCTTCCACTTCGAAGGTGATCGGGTTGCGCGGCAACAGGGCGCAGAAGCTGGTGTCGAACGGCTGGAAGTTGTTGGCCGGCGTGCCGAAGCAGGCATCGCGCAGGACCGACACGCCCGGGCCACCGCCCAGGATGCCGTCCTTGATGCGGATGTCATAATAGTCGACCGTGATCGACAGGCCCGGCGCGAAGGTCGGGGTGAGGACCACGCCCGCCGTCCAGGTGTCGGCCGTTTCTTCCTTCAGGTTCGGATTGCCGCCAACGATCGCCCGGATCTGGGTGTTACCCGTGCCGAAAGGCGTGCCGACAAGCGCCGCCGGAACCCCGGCGTTGATGCACGACTGGCGCAGGGTCGTATTGGTCGCAGCCACGGCCTGGCGGCAATAGTCGGTGAAGGCCGGGAAGTTCTGCGCCTGTCCCAGGAACAGGTTGTTGACCGTCGGCGCCCGGATGGCCCGCTGATAGCTGCCCCGGAAGCTGACGTCCCGGATCGGGGCCCAGATGCCGGTCGCACCCCAGGTGAAGGTGCCGCCGACATCATTGCTGTAGTCCGAATAACGGGCCGCGCCATTGACCTCCAGGCGATGGAAGCCGGGACGCTCGCCCAGGATCGGCACGTTCAGTTCGCCGAACACTTCGGTCAGGTTGTAGCCGCCGAGCGTCGGGCTGCCGGCGTTGAAGCCGACGACGTCGCCCGAGGACAGGATGAAGTCCGGCGCGAACCGGCCCTGCACCCAGCGCCGCTCGACCCCGAAGGCGAGACCGACCGGGCCGGCGCCACCACCAAGATCGAACAGCTCACCGTTGGAGATCGCCGCCGAGAGGACCTGCTCGTCGATCTCGCGCGTGTTCTTGGTGTCAACCTTGATGTAGTTGCCGGCGGCCTGGCTGATGTTGCCCAGACCGAAGATGTTGATCGGCACGCAGCCCGCCGGCGAGCCGACCGGGCAGCCGGCCACCGCCGAGCGATAGCGGCTGAGCGAGACATTGCCGAACTGCGATTCGAGGTCGGTCGTCCGCGCGAAATAATAATAGGCGTCATAACGCCACGGGCCCGAGATCTCGCCACGGAAGCCGCCCAGCACCCGGAAGGCCTGCCGCTCGCGGTCGGACACCCGGCTGCCGATCTCGCTCACCCGGCGGATGACGTTGCCACTGATGAAGCCATCGTTCGGTGCGTCGATCACGCCGCCCTGGGTGGTGATGCTGCGGGCCTGGTTCGCGTCCATCGACGCGAACAGGTCACGAAGCGACTGCGGGATGAAGGGGTTGTTGACGGCGATCCGCAGCGTCTGGCTGATCGGGGTCGGCGCCAGTTCGGAGAGGGTCCGGTTGTTGGTGTAGACCATCTCACCATAGAATTCGAGGTGCTGGTTGAACTCGTAGTTCGCAAAGCTCCCCGCCAGCCAGCGCGTCTGCGGCAGCTGCAGGTAGTTGTCCGGCGCGTAATTGTAGGCGTCCGACGCTGTATAGCGGCGGAAGCTGCCGTCCGGATTGAAGAAATAGTCGGTGATGGCCGGTGCCGGTACATTCCAGTTGTTGGTGGCCGGGTTGCCGGTGCTGAAACCACCGATGAGCAGACGACCCTGCGGGATGATGCCCGAGCCGCCGAAGGTGAAGTTGCCGGGCGTGCCGGTTGCGTTCACACGCCGCGAGAAGGCGCGCGCGCCCTGGAAGATCGGATCCCGGCTGGTGTAGCCCAGGAACAGGGTGACATTGCCGCGACCATCGGCCAGGCTGGCACCATAGGTGAGATTGGCATCGAAGGTACCGCCATCGCCACGGCCGGTGATCCGGTAGCTGGCGTCCGCCGCGAAGCCCTCGAAGTCCGAGCGGGTCACGAAGTTGATGACGCCGGCAACGGCGTCAGACCCGTAGACCGCCGAACGGCCGCCCGTCAGCACCTCGGTGCGGGCCACCAGCGCCACGGGGATGGTGTTGGCATCGACCGCCTGGTCCGGGCCCGAGCCGACCCAGCGGCGGCCGTTGACGAGGATCAGCGTGCGGTTGGTGCCGAGACCGCGCAGGTCAAGCAGCGCCCGGCCGTCGCCCGGGTTGTTGGTGGTGCCGCCCAGGCTCGGGATGATCTGCGGCGTGGTGAACAGCAGTTCTTCCACATTGACCGCGCCGCGAAGCTGGAATTCCTCCTGGCCCAGCACGGTGACGGGGGCCGCGCCCTCAATGTCAGGGCGGGCGATCCGCGAGCCGGTGACGATGATGGTGTCGGCCGAGGCGGTCGCCTCCGCCGTGCCCTGCGCCAGCGCCGGCGCCGAGATCAGCGCCACGCCGAGCGCGAAGGACGCCGCCGAGCCCTTGAGCATCGCGCGCGTCTGCCAGTTGAGATTTGTCACGTGGTCAGTCCTTCCGTTTCTCGCGGGCTCGCGCGGGCCGGCTGTTCCGGCATCCCCCCGCCCGACCCTCGTTCGGTTTCCCCGACCCGTTCGCCGCCGAACCCTTGACATCAGGCAGGCACAGATCGGGCCAGTCGCCTTGTGGCTTGACGGTGGCTTTCACCAAAAAGCCATGCGACTGTAAAGCAATCGTCTGCCAGCCCCCGGTCATGACGAAGGCGCTGTTGCGCGACGGCCACAGTTCAGCCCGGTGGCAGCAGCGCCGGATCGAGCCGCGTGTCGACGAGGGTGTCGCCGTCCAGCCGCACCAGGCTCAGACCCCAGTGCAGGTGCGGCCCCGTCGAACGGCCGGTGGTGCCGATGGTGCCGAGCCTGTCACCGCGCCGCACGCGCGCGCCCGTCGAGACCGCGCGCGTGTCGAGATGGACATAGTTGGTGACGATGCCCGCCCCATGGTCGAGGATCACGATATGCCCTTCCAGCAGATAGGGGCCGGCCGACAGGCGCACGATTCCGTCGGCCGGCGCCACCACCGGCGTGCCGGTGGGCGCGGCGATGTCGAGCCCCCAGTGCGGGTTGCGCGGCAGGCCGCCATAGAAGCGCTGCGAGCCATAGACGCCAGTGATCCGACCCTCGGCGGGCCGCGCGAACCCCTGCGCGAAGCCCTTCGCGGCGGCCGGGTCGGCGGCGGCGGCGCGCTTGGCGGCGACGATCGTCGCCAGCTCGCGCGCGCGGCGGGCCTGCCACTCGGGCGTCGGCGTGTCGGTGGTGCCGAGCGCTGGAAGCCGCTGGATCCGGTAGGTTCGTGGCGCCAGCGCCACCTCGCTCGAAACCGTCCGCCCGTCGGCAAGGCGGGCGGTGATCGCAAGCGGCCCCCTGGCATCGCGCTCGACCCCGAAGCGCCAGCGGCCGTCGGGCCCGCGCGGCAGGGTCGCGCCGTCGACGGCAAGCGTGCGCGTGTTGGCCGGCGCCTCGATCACCAGGAGGCCGCCGGGCTGGGCCGGGCCCGAGACGCTGATCGCCGGCGAGGCGGCTGCCGCCGCAGCGCCGAGAACGGCGCCCAGTGCGCCTGCCGCCAGCCGCTTCACAGCTGACCGGCGGCCCGCGCCTCGGCATAGCGCGCGCTGGCGACCTCGGCCGAGGCATAGGCCTCTTGCAGTTCATGGCTCCAGTAGCGCAGCTGCGGCAGCGGAATGCGCACGCCGGTGACGGCGCAGACAACATGATCGCCATCGGCCAGCAGCCGATAGCTGCCCGACAGATAGCGGATCCGGGCCGGCCGCCCCCCCAGATGCTTCAGCATGTGCGTGTCCTCATCACGATTTCCCGAACCTACAGCAGCCGCCCCTGGCCCGGCCCCGCGGGCGATGGGCGCGCGCCCCCGGTACGCCGGGGAATGGCGACAATCTCGCCATCGGCGAAGCGGATGTCGAGGTGCGACGCGCGCGCCGCCTCCGCGGCGTGCCGGGCGATGCGCCCGTCGGGCAGGCGGACCAGCGCATAGCCGCGCGCGAGCACAGCCTCCGGCGACAGGCTCTCTGCCAGCCGCATCACCGCGGCGAGCGCGGCGCGGGCGGCCGACACGCGGGCCATCAGCAGCGCCGGGCTGGGCGTGACGCGCGGGGCAGTGAGGCGCGCCTGCTCGCGGTCGAGCCGGGCGCGAAGCAGCCGCGGCGAGAGCCGGGCCGCGAGCGAATCCAGCCGGGCGTGAAGCAGCCGGGCGCGGCCAGCAAGCGCGCGCGGCAGCCGCTCTGCTGCCTCGTCGAGGCGCTGCCGGGCAATTCCGGCGAGCTGCTGCGGGCGCGGCAGGCGCGCGGCGAGCGCCGCCAGCCGCTCGGCTTGCCGCTGCCGCCCGCGGCGCTCGGCACGCTGGGCGCGAAGCGCGAGGTCGGCCAGCGTCTCGGCAAGGTCGGCGCGAACCGGCACGGCCAGTTCAGCCGCGGCCGTCGGCGTCGGCGCGCGCAGGGCGGATGCGAAATCGATGAGGGTCGTGTCCGTCTCATGGCCGACGGCCGAAATGAGGGGAATCTGGCTGGCTGCGGCGGCGCGCACCACCACTTCCTCGTTGAAGGCCATCAGATCCTCGATGGAGCCGCCCCCGCGCGCGACGATCAGCAAATCGGGCCGGCGCTCGGGCGGGAGGGCGTTGAAGCCGGCGATGGCGGCCGCGATGCGCGCGGCCGCGCCCTCCCCCTGCACGGGGACGGGCCACAGCGTGACGCGGCGCGGGAAGCGGTCCGCCAGGCGATGCAGGATGTCGCGGATGACGGCGCCGCGCGGCGAGGTGACGATCCCGATGTGCGCGGGCAGGAAGGGCGGGCGGGGCTTGGCCGCTCGGTCGAACAGCCCCTCGGCTTCCAGCCGGCGGCGGCGTTCCTCGATCTGCTTCAGGATGGCGCCGATGCCGGCCACCTCCATCCGCTCGACAACGAGCTGATATTTGGACGACCGGCCATAGGCGGAGAGCTTGCCGGTCGCGATCACCTCCAGCCCGTCTTCCGGGCGAAATGCCAGGCGCTGGAGATTGCCCTTCCAGATGACGGCGGCGACGACGGCGTCGGGATCCTTCAGGTCGAAATAGCCGTGGCCCGAGGGATAGGCCTTAAAGCCGGAGATCTCGCCGCGCACGCGGATGAGGCCGAAGGCCCCCTCCAGCGTCCGGCGCACGCTGCCCGCCAGCTCGGAGACGCTGTATTCGGGGATGTTGGGCGCCAGGCTCGCCATGGCCTGGGGCATAGCCGCCGGCGCCGGCCTTGTCCAAGCGGCGCCTCGCTCGCTATCGCCGGTGCCATGACCGCCACCATCGACATCCTGCTGCTGGGCGGCGGCGGCCGCGAACATGCGCTGGCATGGAAGCTTGCGCAGTCGCCCCGCTGCGGCGTGCTGTGGGCCGCACCGGGCAACCCGGGCATTGCCGCCCACGCACGCCTTGTGCCTGGCCTCGACCCGCTGGACGGCGCGGCCGTTGCCGCCTTCGCGCGCGAGCGGGGCATCGGGCTGGTGGTGATCGGGCCGGAAGCGCCGCTGGCGGCCGGGGTGGCCGACGCGGTCCGCGCCCAGGGCATCCCCTGCTTCGGGCCGCCGGCGGCGGCCGCCCGGCTGGAAGCGTCGAAGGGCTTCACCAAGGCATTGTGCGACCGGGCGGGAATCCCGACCGCGCGCTACGCCCGCTTCGATGCGCTGGCCCCGGCGCGCGCCCATGCCGCCGCGCATTCGCTTCCCGTCGTGGTGAAGGCGGATGGCCTCGCCGCCGGCAAGGGCGTCACGGTTGCCGCCACCCATGCCGAGGCCGATGCGGCGCTGATCGCCCTGTTCGAGGCGCCGGGTGCCAGCGTCGTCATCGAGGAATGTTTGGCGGGCGAGGAAGTGAGCTTCTTCGTGCTGGCCGACGGCCGCACCGCCGTGCCGCTGATGGCCGCCCAGGATCACAAGCGGGTGGGCGAGGGCGATACCGGGCCCAACACCGGCGGCATGGGGGCCTATGCGCCGGCATCGGTCTTCACCCCTGCCCTCCAGAACGAGACCATGGCCCGGATCGTTCAGCCGACGCTCGACGCACTGGCCGCCGACGGCACGCCCTTCGTCGGCGTGCTGTTCGCCGGCCTGATGCTGACGGCCGACGGCCCGAAGCTGATCGAGTATAATGTCCGCTTCGGCGATCCCGAATGCCAGGTGCTGATGGCGCTGCTCGACAGCGACCTCGTCGAGCTGCTGCTGGCGGCCGCAACCGGGCAGCTTGGCGGCCTCGAGGCACGCTGGAGACGCGGCGCGGCGGCGACCGTCGTGGTGGCAGCACGCGGCTATCCGGGCACGCCGGCGACGGGCGGCGTGATCAGCGGCCTCGAAGCCGCGGCCGGGACCGGCGCGCTCCTCTTCCAGGCCGGGACAGCCCTCGACCCGGAAGGCCGGCTTGTCGCCAGCGGCGGGCGGGTGCTGGCGGTCACGGCGACCGGCGCCTCGGTCGCGGACGCAACCGGGCGCGCCTATGCCGCCCTCGAAAGGATCAGCTTTGCCGATGGCTTCCACCGCGCCGATATCGGCTGGCGCGAGATCGCCCGCGAACGGGCGACGGCCGCGGACCGGGAGGAGAGGCGATGAGCGACCGCCAGGCGCAGTTCTCAGGCACGACCGAGGTGCGCGAGGCGCATCGCTTCGACGAAGGCGCGCTCGATGAATGGATGCGCGCCCATGTCGAGGGCTATGCCGGGCCGCTCGAGGTGCGGCAGTTCAAGGGTGGCCAGTCCAACCCGACCTACAAGCTGATCACGCCCGGCCGCGCCTATGTGCTCCGGCGCAAGCCGCCGGGGCAGCTGCTCAAGTCCGCGCACGCGGTCGATCGCGAATACCGGGTCATCACTGCGCTCGGCTCGGTCGGCTTTCCGGTCGCGCGCACCTTCGGCCTGTGCACCGACGAGGCCGTCATCGGGACCTGGTTCTATGTGATGGACTGCGTGGAGGGCCGGGTCATCTGGGACGGCACCTTCCCCGACGTGCCGACAGCCGAGCGGCGTCGCTATTTCGACGCCATGAACGAAACGCTGGCGCGGCTGCACCTGATCGATCCCACCGCCATCGGCCTTCAGGATTTCGGCAAGCCCGGAAACTATTTCGCGCGCCAGATCGACCGCTGGTCGAAGCAGTATCTGGCGGATGAGGCCGCCGGCCGCGTGCCGGACATGGACCGCCTGGTCGAGTGGCTGCCCGCCAACATCCCGCCCGGCGACGAGACGGCCATCGTCCACGGCGACTATCGCTGCGACAACATGATCTTCCATGCGACGGAGCCGCGCGTGCTCGCCGTGCTCGACTGGGAGCTGTCGACGCTGGGCCATCCACTGGCCGACTTTTCCTATCATCTGATGATGTACCGGATGCCACCAACCGGAACCGTCGGCCTTGTCGACTGCGATCTCGTTGCCATGAACATCCCGACCGAGGCCGACTATATTGCCGCCTATTGTCGCCGCACCGGCCGGTCGGTGGACGAGGTCACGGCGAACATGGACTTCTATGTCGCCTACAACATGTTCCGGCTGGCCGCGATCGTGCACGGGATCCGCGGCCGGGTGGTTCGCGGCACGGCGGCCAACGCCCATGCCAAGGCGATGTCGGCAACGGTCGAGCCGCTCGCGGCGCTCGCTTGGGCGCAGGCCGTGAAGGCCGGCACAACCGCCTGAAACGGCTGGCCGCCGCCGGGCCCAGGCCCGGCGGCGGCCGCGCATCGACCAGAGCCGCGCGGATCAGCTCGGCGCGATGCTGAGCGTTCCGACCCGCCCGCTGCCGCTGCAGCCGTCGAGCGTCAGGCGGGTGGCGGCCACCGTGGTGTCGTAATCCGCGCTGTTGTCATTGTTGCTGAGGGTCCAGTTGGCGGGGATGGGCGTGGTGGTGGTGATGCCGCCGGAGGTTCGGTTGTGGGTGGCGGTGACATGCTGGTCGGTGGCGTGGAGGATGGCGCCGCGGCGGCGGCCGAGCAGCAGGTTGTCGCTGAGTTCGAGGCCGAGGACGGTGCCCCAGCTGTGCAGCGCGGCGGTGCCG
>Ga0209909_100299_pt1 | contig 47020 bp, 37 predicted proteins | sample FECB22metaG_FD_188302 | JGI IMG/M metagenome (GOLD analysis project Ga0209909, IMG submission 188302) | Cyanobacterial communities from the Joint Genome Institute, California, USA - FECB-22 (SPAdes) (version 3) | ecosystem: Environmental > Aquatic > Thermal springs > Hot (42-90C) > Microbial mats... | reverse complement strand
GAGCGCAGGATCATCGAGCAGCTCGGCAACAAGGTGCAGGAGCCCGAGGTCATCGTCGAATTCGATGCGCCGCGCACCCATTCCGTGATGGTTTCGGGCGACGTCAAGCAGCCCGGTCGCGTCTCGATGCTCGAAGACGTTCGCACCGTCGCCGACGCCATCAACAAGGCGGGCGGCCCGCTCGCCTCGGCCACCGGCGGCTCGGCCAACCAGCTGCAGGTCGTGGTGCGCCGCCATGGCCAGGTCATACTGACGACGCAATTCTCCGATCTTCTCGCGGGCGGTGACATCGCGGTTCAGAAGGGCGACGAGATCGTGGTCCGGCCCAACTCCCGGATCTTCACGGTGTTGGGTGCCGTCCTGCGGTCGGGCAACGTGGAGATGAGCAAGCACAACCTCACGCTCCTGGAGGCTCTGGGACAGGTCGGCGGCCTGTCGGACGTGCGCGCCAACAAAACGGGCGTTTATGTGTTCAGAATGGGGGATTTGGAGACCAATCCCACCGCCCGCGCCCGTGTTTTCCGTCTGGACCTGTTCCAGCCGGTGTCTATTTTTGTCGCACAGCAGTTCGGCTTGCAGGCGCGGGACGTGATCTATGTAACCAACGCGCCGCTGTACGAGTACGACAAGATCCTGACGTCGATTTACCGCACCTTCTCGATCGTCGGTATCGCCAGGGGTAACATTGGCATCACGTCAACGTTCTGATGGCGCAGCGAGCACTTTCGGCAGTTTTTTGGTAGACTTGGTAATGGCCCGAGCGAAGAAAATCAGATGGGGAGCGATGGGGGCGGCGATTCTTATCGCCCTCGCCGGCATCGGCCTGTGGATTATGCCCAGCCGGCAGACCAGCAGCGCGCAGGAGACTGGCAAGCCCGGCCAGGCCTCCCTGATCGCCCGTGGCTACACGGACGCCCCGGAGGGCACGGCAGTGGTCGCCGGCGACCCGGTCGGCGGCAGCGTGCTGGTCGAGCTCCGGGTCAAGGACGGCCAGAAGGTCAAAAAGGACGAGGTGGTGGCCGTCCTGTCCAACTTTGCGAAGGCGGACGTGTCGCTGCGCATGGCCGAAGCCGATCTGACCAAGCTTCAGCAGACCTATGATCTGGTGCTTCAGGGCACCCGGCGCGCCGACATCGCGTTGCAGGAGGCGTCGCTCAAGTCGTCGATCGAGCAGAACAAGCTCGAGGCTCTGCAGCGCGCTCGTGCCAGCAAGCCGCCTGATGTGAAGGAGATCGAGGCCTCGATCGCCGATCAGGCCCTCGAACGCCAGAAAGCCCGCCTGGCACTTCTGAAGACGACACTGGAGAATGATCTGGCGCAGCACAAGATCGACGTCGCCAACGTCCAGGCGCGCGTCGACAGCGCCAAGCGCAGCAAGGAAGACGCCTTGGTGCGCTCGCCGCTGGACGGTGTGGTCGTGCAGATCTTCGCGCGGCAGGGCGAGCGGGTGCCACCCATGGGCATCCTCAAGATTGTCGACATGAACCAGTTGCGGGTGCTGGCCGACGTGGATGAGCTGCATGTCAGCCGCATCAAGCCAGGTGGCAAGGTGGAGATCACCTTCCGCGGTAACAACGAGGTTTACAAGGGCACGGTCGAGCGCGTCGCGCCTACCGTGAAGCGCATGCAGCGCGTCGAGCCGGACGGCGGTTCCTCGACCGACGCCCGCGTGGTCCAGGTCGAAATCAAGATCGACGACATGGCCAGCATGCCTCCGGTGCTCGGGCGCGAGACGCGCGTCACCTTCCTCTAATGGCCCTGATCCTGCCTGACGCACCGGCGCTGCGGCTTCGGCTGCAGCGGCTTTGGGCGCGTGTGGCGCGGCTTGGCCGCTGGCGGCCGGAGCTGTCGATGGAGGACGTGCGCGCAGCGGCACGTACCTCCACGACCATGCCGCTTGGCGCCCAGCAGCTGAAGCGCCAGCGCACCAGCACCCTGTTGTCACTGGGCGGCGTCACCGCAAGCCTGCTCGTGATCTTTGCGCAGCTCGGCATCGAGCGCGCGGTCTATGAATCCTCGGTGCGCCTGCACCGCATGGTGGCGGGCGACCTGATCATCGTGCCCTATGGCTTCAAGTCGATGCAGCTGCACGCCGAAGTGCCGGTGGCGGTGACCGACCTCATCGCCACCAACCCCTCGGTGCAGAGCTATTCGCCCTTCTGGTTCGGCGTCATGTCCCTCCAGCATGCCGGCATGCCGACCGCCCGTCGTCTCGCGTGGTACGCGATCGACCCCGAGAAGCCTGCCGTCGACGTGCCCGGCCTGAAGGAGAACCTGCACAAGCTCAGGGAGACGCGCCGCGTCCTGTTCGATCGCGACTCGCGCCCTTACTTCGGCGAACTCGCTGCCGAGGCCGACAGCGGGACGGAATACACGGTGCTCGGCCCCCCCGACAATCGCGGCCTGCTGCGCCAGCTGTTCGCCGTCGGCACCTTCGCCGTCGGGCCCAACGTGCTGAACGACGGCGCCATCATGATGTCGCAGGAGACCATGGCGGAAATCTTCGGCAACTGGTGGTCCGATCGCCCGGCCTTCATCTCGGTGCACCTGGTGCCCGGTTCGGACGTCAATGCGGTGCGCCAGCAACTCAACCGCGGCCTGGTCGGCCGCGGCGAGGCCATCGACAAGCGCGAGTTCGAGGCGCGCGAGCGGCTCTACTGGTCGCGCGAGACGCCGGTCGGCTACATCACCGACCTGGGCTTCGTCATGGGCGTGATGATCGGCATGGTGTTCATCTATTATGCCCAGTACCAGATCATCCGCTTCTACCTGCCCGAATACGCCATCCTGAAGAGCCTGGGCTACGATTGGTGGTTCTTCCTGTTCATGATCGGCCAGATCGGCGCGGCCATCATCACCCCCGCCTTCCTGGTGTCCTTCACGCTGGCGCGCATGGTCTACGGCGTCACCGAAGCCGCCATGCATCTCGGCATGTCGATGGGCTTGCGCGAAATGTCGGTCGCCCTGGTGGCCTGCGTGATCATGACCGTGGTGTCGAGCCTGTTCGCCATCCGCCGCCTGTGGAAGGTCGACCCCATCATGCTGTTCGAGTGACCATGTCGACCGAGACGCACAATTTCGGGCCGCCTGTCGTCGAGGCCGTCGACGTCCACCACCACTACGGCGAGGGCGCCCAGCGTGCCGACGTGCTGTTCGACATCAACATGCAGGTCCGCGAGGGTGAGCTGGTGATCGTCACCGGGCCGTCGGGGTCTGGCAAGACCACGCTGCTCACCATCCTCGGCACCATGCGCCGGCCGTCGGAAGGCAAGCTGCGCCTGCTCGGCACCGACATCGTCGGCCTCCAGGGCCGCGAACTCGACGTGCTGCGCAACCGCATCCGCTTCCTGTTCCAGAAGCGCAATCTACTCAGCTCGCTGACGGCCCTGCAGAACGTGATGGCCGGCGTCTCGACGACACCGCTCAGCGACCCCAAGTGGGACGAGCCGCGCGCCCGTCATCTGCTCAGCCTGCTCGGTCTCGGCGACAAGGCCGCGGCCTGGCCCGACGAGCTGTCGGGCGGCCAGCAGCAGCGTGTCGCGATCGCCCGCGTCATGATCGGCCTGCCCGACCTCATCATCGCCGACGAGCCCACCTCCGCGCTCGACCGTGTCGCCGGCCGCCTCGTGGTCGACCAGCTCAAGGACCTCGCCATGCGCGCCAAGTGCGCCGTCGTGCTGTCGACGCACGATGAGCGCATCTTCGACGTCGCCACCCGCCGGCTTCATATCGAGGACGGCCGCTGTTTCGACGTGCCGATCCACTACCACTGAGCGGCCCATCGTGCTGCTCGCTGTCATCGACCTCATCGTCTTCCTCTGCCTCGCCGTCCAGTTCGTCATCGCCGGATACTTTCTCTATCTGGTCTACTGGTCGTTCGAGCTGGGACCGGCCGAACCCAGCCAGCCTGCGCTGCCGGATGAGCTGCCGGATGAGCTGCCGCATGTGCTGGTGCAGATCCCCGTCTATAACGAGCCGCTGGTCGTCGACCGCGTGCTCGCTGCGGCCGCCGCCCTCGACTGGCCGCGCGAGCGGCTTACCATCCAGCTGCTCGACGACAGCACCGACATCACTCCCGATATCGCCGTCCATGCCGTGAGCCGCTTGCGCAAGGAGGGCGTCGATGTCGCCCATATCCGCCGTACCGATCGCACTGGCTTCAAGGCGGGTGCGCTGGCAGAAGGCTTGGCGCTAAGCGATGCACCCTACGTCGCGGTGTTCGATGCCGACTTCGTGCCCGAACCTGGCTGGCTGCGCGGCGCCATGGCGGCCCTGCTGGCCGAGCCGAAGGCCGCCTTCGTGCAGACCCGCATCGAATGGGGCAACGGCCCGAGGAACTGGCTGACGCGCGCCCAGCGTCTGATGCAGGACGCCCACTTCGCGGTCGAGCAGGATGTGCGAGCCCGCCGCGGCGTGCCCTTCCAGTTCAACGGCACCGGCGGCATATGGCGGCGCGCCGCGGTCGAGGAGGCGGGCGGCTGGTCGCATGATACGCTGTCGGAGGACCTCGACCTGGTACTGCGAACCGCGCTGAAGGGCTGGCACGGCGTGTTCCTGATGGAGCCGCATGTCGTCGGCGAGCTGCCGGCCCGGCTCGAGGATTTCAGCGCCCAGCAAAGCCGCTGGTCGAAGGGCTTCGTGCAGGTCGCCCGCAAGCTATTGGCCCCGATCTGGAATTCCGACTGGCCGGGGGAGGCCAAGTTCACCACGACGGTGGCGCTCGGCCAGCAGCTCATCTTCCCGGTGCTGGCCGTCGGCATCGTCGCTCTCGTGCTGTCGATGGTGGGCCATGGTCACCTGGTGGGCTTCTTCCGCTTCCTGTTGTGGCTCTGGCTCCCGGCCATGCTTGGCGTGCTCATCGGCATGACCTTCAATGCCTATCGCCGGCTCAAGCGCGGCGATGTGGTGCAGTATCTCGTCACCGCCGCCAGCGTGCCGGCGCTGATCGTCTATCTCGCGGCAGCCAATGCCGGCGCCATCGTCGGCGCAGGGCTCGGCCGCAAGACCGAGTTCAACCGCACCCCCAAAGCCGGCGCCTGATGGCCGCGATCGCCACGTTCGCGCTCGTGCTGGCCGCCATCTTCGCGGTGTGCTGCGTGCTGCTCGCCGCCTTCGTCGGCAGTCTGCTGTACATGGTGTTCCTGCATCACCGCCTGAAGCAGGGGGGCCTGCGCCGCGAGAAGGAGCTGCTGGCGACCCCGCTGCCCGCGGACGCCGACCTGCCACACGTCGTGGTCCAGATCCCATCCTTCAATGAAGGCGGCGTGCTTCGGCGCGGCATTGAGGCGGCTTCGGGCCTCGACTGGCCGCGTGACAAACTGCACATCCAGGTGCTGGACGACAGCACCGACGAGACCGCCGAGCTCGCACGCACCGTGGTCGCCGAGCAGAAGGCGAGGGGCATCGACATCGTCGCCCTGCAGCGCACCGAGCGGTCGGGCTACAAGGGCGGCGCGCTGCACGAGGCCATGCAGCAGACGCCGTACGACTTCTTCGCCATCTTCGACGTCGACTACGTCCCCAAGCCGGATTTCCTGCGCGTCTGCATGCGGCCGTTCTTCGCCAATCCCCGCTGGGCATTCGTTCAGGCGCGCTTCGACTTCCTCAATCCGCACGAGAACGCGCTCACCGAAATGCAGATGGTGACGCTCGATGCCCATCTCGGCATCGAGCAGGCGACGCGCTGCTGGGCCGGTCATCCGCTGCCCTTCAACGGCACCTGCGGCATCTGGCAGCGTGCCGCGATCGAGGCCGGTGGCGGATGGAAGGGTGATACCGTCACCGAGGATCTCGATCTCACCTATCGCGGCTGGGTGAAGGGCTGGCGGGCGCTGTTCCTGACCAGCGTGCCGGTGCCGGGCGAACTGCCCGCCGACAACAAGACCTGGCTGCGCCAGCAACAGCGCTGGCAGGACGGCTTCCGCCACGTCGGGCTGCGCATGGTCTGGCCGATCCTGAGGAGCGCCGATATCACCCCGTCAGCCAAGGCTGCGGCGCTGCTGCATCTCTGCATGTCGCTGAACCAGCCGGTGCTGCTGGTCGGGGTCGTATCGGGGCTGCTCGCGGGCTTGCTGGCGCCGTCCCTGGTCCCGCTGCTGCTGACCTTGTTTTTCATAACGCTGGCCTGGGTTCTGTTCTGCGCCACGACCTTCCTGCGCGCCGGCCACAACTTCATCCGCGGCGGCGAGATGTCGCCCGGCCGCTTCGGCTTGGTGCTGGTCCGCTACGTTGGCGGCCAGGCGGCGATGCTGGTGCGCTCGCTCGGCGTGCACCTCGCCAAGTGGCTGGATCGCCCCAAGCCTGTCGTCTTCGACCGCACCCCGAAGAAAGGGGCCTAGGCAAGCACGCTCTCGCACTCATGTTCTTCTCCCCCAAGGGGGAGAGGAACATGAGGACGAACGCCACCCGCTCTAAGCCAGCACGCTCTCCCGCAGCAGCGGATGATGAGCGCATCGCATGCTGCCGCCGACCCTGATCGGTCCATCGAAAAGCAGTGGGATCACATCGACGCCGCGCGCGCGCAACTCGCCGATCACCCGCGCATTGTCACTGTCGACGATCATGCGGCCTTCCTCGAGCACGAGCCCGTTTGTGGCGAGGCGGTTGGCTTCTTCGATCGATACGGCGATCTTGTCCCAGTCGCGCAGCGCCATCGGCAGGCCGTCGATCAGCTTCTCGGGGCAATAGATGAGTAAGCCCGGCTTGACCAGCGCCAGGCAGCAATCGAGATGCAGCACGCTCGATTTCATCGCGACTGGGATCACGCGGTACTTCTCGCCCAGCAGCGCCTGCAGCCAGTCGGCACCCGCGAGGTCCGAGGCACAACCAGAGATGCCGACATAGACCTGGTGACCGTTGAGGAGAGTATCGCCGCCCTCCAGGAACGGACCGTCGACGCAATTCGGCGAGCCCAACGGCACGGTCGACCAGCGCGCCCCGCGCTGCACGATCTTCTGGATCGCGGGGCGCAGGCCGTATCGCTCGCGCTGGCGACAGATCAGGCGCAGCGAAGCGTCGATCGCATGCTCCCCGACGACGATCATGGCGTCTCGCGCAAACAGCTGCATGCCCTCGCCGTTGGGCGCCAAGAACGTCCGTTCGATGCCCTCGAGCCGCTGCGGCCGGTGGACGATCACGCCCTCTCGCGCCACCACCTCGGCCAGCGCGTCGACCTGTCGTTGGCAGCGCAGTGCCCAGTCAGGATCGATGTCGACCAGCCGCCGGCCTGCATTTTTGCGGCAGAAGTCGTCGACATCCGGCGGCATCCACCGGATCGATCCCTCGTGGAACACCACGAAATCCTCGGCCGGCGAGATGCCGATCACGACCTCGCGCAGCTTGCCCCATTCGTGGTGGGCGCCGAACTTCACGCCTCACACACGGGCGTAGATATCCTCGTAGCGGATGATGTCGTCTTCCTCGAGGTAATCGCCGGTCTGGACCTCGACGACTTCGAGCGGCTCGTTGCCCGGATTGGCGAGGCGATGGATGCCGCCCATCGGGATGTAGACCGATTCGTTCTCGTGCAGGGTCATGATCTTGCCGTCGAGCGTGACCTCGGCGACGCCCTTGACCACCACCCAGTGCTCGGCGCGCCGCTTGTGGCTCTGCAGACTGAGCTTGCCCTTGGGGTTGACCGTGAGGCGCTTGGCGCGGAAGCGCTCGCCGCGGTCGATGTCCTGATAGCTGCCCCATGGCCGATGCATGATCGCGTGCTCGGTCGCGGCCTTGTGCTTGCCGTCCGACATGCGCTGCACGACGTCCTTCAGCCGGGGCAGGTTGTCGCGATGGCCGACCAGCACGGCGTCGTTCATCGCCACCACCACGACCTCCTCGACGCCGATCACGGCGGTGAGCGGCCCGTCGGAGCGGACATAGGAGTTGCGCACATGGTCGATCTCGACCGGGCCCTCGGTGACGTTGCCGGCGCTGTCGGCCTGGCCGATGTCGAGCAGCGCATCCCAGGTGCCGAGGTCGGACCAGCGGAATTTGGCCGGCACGACCCAGCATTTGTCGGTGCGCTCCATGACGGCATAGTCGATCGACTTGGCCGGCGCCTTCTCGAACGCCTCGGCGTTGAGGAACACTGTCGAGCCGCTCTTCTTGGCCTTCTCAACGGCCTCAATTGCAGCCGAGGCCATAGCAGGCTCGAACCGCATCATCTCCGACAGGAGAAGGTCGGGCGGGAACAGGAAGTTGCCGCTGTTCCACAGCAGGCCTTCCTGGATGTAGCGCAGCGCCGTCTGGGCGTTGGGCTTCTCGACGAAGGCCGCAACCTTCTGTACCGGTCCGATATGATCGCTGCCCGGCCGGATGTAGCCATAGTCGGTCTTGGGTTCTGTCGGCGGAATGCCGAAGGTGACGATGCCGCCCTGCTGGACAGCCACCAGTCCCTCGCGGCAGCCGTTGCGGAATTCCTCGGCGCCAATCACCAGGTGATCGGAGGCAAGCGCGAGCACCGCCGTGGCGCCCTGGCTGCGCGCATAAGCAGCGGCGGCGGCCATGGCCGGCCCCGAATCCCGCCGCGACGGCTCGACCAGAATGTCGATCTCCATGCCGATTTCCTTGGCCTGCTGCTCGGCCATGAAACGGTAGGAATCGTTGGTGGCAATCACGGGCCGTGCGAACAGGCTGCGATCGGCCACGCGCTGCAGGGTCTGCTGGAAGGTCGACTGACTGCCAAGCAGCGGCACGAACTGCTTGGGCATGCTCTCGCGGGACAGGGGCCACAGGCGTTTGCCGGAGCCTCCAACCAGGATGACAGGGGTGATCAAGGTCATGGCGCCGCGATATAGCCCAAGGGGCAGGCCGGGCCAATGGTCATCGCCTGGCCCCGGCGGTCTGGCGTTCCAGGTTCTCCTCGGCCCGCCGCTTGGCCTCGATCTCGACCGCCTCGGCAAGCTTGGGGATGTGCGAGGCGATTTCGTAGAAGTCGCTGGCATAGAGCACCAGGAGCGTCGTGGGCTTCGTGGTCGCCACCGAAGCGCTACGCGGCTGGCGCTCGAGCAGCGCCATCTCGCCGAAGAAGGCGCCTTCGCCCAGCGCTACCGAGCCGCCGTTGGGCAGGCGCACCTCGACTTCGCCGCTCGAGATGAAGAACATGGAATCGCCGGGATCGCCGCGCCGCACCACGGTAATGCGCGGCGGATAGTAGCGCGTGCGCAGCTTGCCCACGATCTCCGACAGGGTGACGACGCCCAGCGAGGCGAACAGCGGCACGCGCGCCACCTGTTCCCAGACCCGGAGATACTCACGCCGCCGCTCCTCCTGGGCGAAGCCAGTGGCGAGGATACCGGTCATCAGAGCCAGCACCGCGATGCCCGAGATCATCAGCAGCCCACCGACGATGCGGCCGCCCGCGGTGAGCGGCACCACGTCGCCATAGCCTGTCGTAGTGAGCGTGACCACCGCCCACCACATGGCGCCCGGCAGCGACCCGAACTGCTCAGGCTGCCTGATGCGTTCCAACATGTGCGCGGCGGTGGCGGCAATCATCAGCAGGATGGTGAACAGGATCAGCACCGAGGCGATCGCTGCGCGCTCGTTGGACATGACGCGGACCAGCGTGCTGAACGCCGGCGCATGCAGGCCGAGCTTCAGGATCCACAGGATGCAGAACACCGATGCGGTATCGGCGCCGGTGATGGCGTAGCCTCCGGCGAACAGGAAGGCCGGCGTGACAGCGAGTAGGTTGATCAATCCCTCGACCGATCGCGCCCAGTGCAATCGCGCTTGCAGCGGCGTGTCCTGATCGTAGTGCGGCGCCTCGGGGCTGGCCCACAGCCGGAGCAGGTACTCCGCGAGGAAGATGAAGGTGACGGTCCAGATGGTGATACGCAGGATGCGCCGCAGCCCATGCTCCAGCTCGTCGATCGAGAGCACGATAACGGCCAGCAAGCCGATGCCTAGCACGATCAGGCTGAACACGCGCACCTGCCGGGCAGCTGGCGTGGGATCGCTGTATCGCAGCAGGGCGTAGATTCGCGCCCGCAGTTTCGAGGCCGTAGCCGTCACGGAAGCGACCATAAGCGCCCTGGCCCGCCAATTGCAACGCGGCGGAGGCCGGTCTACGGTCGCGCCCGATTTCGCAGGACATGGGTCTGGATACAAGGTGGTCAGGGATTTGCGCATCGCCGTCGACATCGGCGGCACGTTCACGGATGTGGTTCTGGAGGGGGACGGGAAGCGGCTGACGCGCAAGCTGCTGACCACGCCGCAGCGACCCGAAGAGGCGGTTCTCGACGGTGTGCGGCTGATCCTGGGAGACGCCGGGCGAGGCTTCGGCGATGTCGCCGTCTTCGTGCATGGCACGACGCTTGCCACCAATGCCGTGATCGAGCGGAGGGGCGCGCGCACCGCCCTGATCGCCACAGAGGGCTTTCGCGACATCCTCGATATCGCGAACGAGAGCCGCTACGACCAGTACGACCTTACCATTGAGAAGCCCAAGCCGCTGGTGCCGCGTGCGCTGCGCTTCACGGTGCCCGAGCGTGTGGACGTGCATGGCAAGGTACGCCTGACACTCGACGAGGGAGCGGTGCGCGACACCGCGCACAGGCTCGCGGCCGATGGCGTGGAGAGCGTCGCCATCGCCTTCATGCATTCCTATGTCAATCCGGCGCACGAGCGGCGCACGCGCGACATCCTGAAGGAGGCGCTGCCCGACCTCCGGGTCACGCTGTCGAGCGAGGTCTGTCCCGAGGTGCGCGAATACGAGCGCACGTCGACGGCGGTCGCCAACGCCTACGTGCAGCCGCTGATGGACTCCTACCTCGAGCGCATGCAGGCGGCCCTCGAGGCCGAGCAGTTCGCCGGGACGATCTACCTCGTGACCTCGGGCGGCGGGCTCACCGCCATCGAAACGGCGCGGCGCTATCCCGTGCGACTGGTCGAATCGGGCCCGGCGGGCGGCGCGATTTTTGCTGCGCAGGTCGCAGCGCGCGCCGGCGAGGCGCGGGCATTGAGCTACGACATGGGCGGCACGACAGCCAAGATCTGCCTGATCGACGACTACAAGCCGCACACCGCGCGCCTGTTCGAGGTCGACCGTGCCGCGCGCTTCCTGAAGGGATCTGGCCTGCCGGTGCGCATCCCGGTGATCGAGATGGTCGAGATCGGCGCCGGCGGCGGCTCGATCGCGCGTCTCGACGCCCTGAAGCGCGTGACCGTCGGACCGGAAAGCGCCGGGGCCGAGCCTGGGCCCGCCTGCTACGGTCGCGGCGGCAGGCATTCCGCCGTGACCGATGCCAACGTCGTGCTGGGCACGATCGATCCGAACGACTTTGCCGGTGGCAGCATCAAGCTCGATCTCGACGCCGCCAAGGGTGCGTTGGAGCGCGACGTCGCCGAGGGCATCGGGCTGTCGACCGACATGGCCGCCTACGCCGTCTACGAGATGGTCTCGGAAAACATGGCCAGTGCCGCGCGCGTCCATGCCGTCGAGCGCGGCGCGGTGGTGAACCAGTACAATCTCATCGCCTTCGGCGGCGGGGCGCCACTGCATGCCGCACGCGTCGCCGAGAAGATCGGCGTGAGGCGGGTCATCGTTCCGCCCAATGCCGGCGTTGGCTCGGCCGTGGGCTTCCTCGCCGCGCCGGTGTCGTACGAACTGGTGCGCAGTCGCTACATGCGCCTCGATGCCTTCGATGCAGCTGCGGCAAGCGCGCTGCTTTTGGAGATGAGCGCCGAAGCCACGGCGCTGGTGGCGCCGGGGGCACGCGGCATGCCGACCTTCGAGCGGCGGCTCGCCTTCATGCGTTACGTCGGCCAGGGCCACGAGATCACGGTCGAGTTGCCGCAGCGGGCCTTGCAGGCATCGGATGCCGCGGCGCTGCGCGAGGCCTACGAACGCGACTACGCGGTCCTGTTCGAACGCCACATCCCCAACGCCGCGATCGAGATCCTGAGCTGGTCGGTCCAGGTCTCGACCGAGGCCAAGATGCCAGCCCCTCAAGGCGCGGCGCCGTCAGTCCCGCCGCCCAAGCCGGTCGGCAAGCGGCCGGTCTTCGACGGCCGCAGCGGCCGGGCCACCGACGTGCCGGTCTATCGCCGCGAAAGCCTTCCGCCCGGCAGCGCCTTTCCAGGGCCGGCCATCGTCGCCGAGGACGAGACCTCGACCTACGTTTCCGCCAGTTTTGCCGCGCATATCGATGCGTCCGGCTGTATCGTCATGGATCGCAAGGACGCGTGAGGAAAGCATGAGCCAGTCCAACAGTGTCGGCCTGATCGACCTGCAGATCATGTGGAACCGTCTGATCGCCGTGGTCGAGGAGCAGGCACAGACCCTGATGCGCACCGCCTTCAGCCCTATCGTGCGCGAATGCGGTGATCTCTCCGCCGGCGTGTTCGACCTCGAGGGCCGCATGCTGGCGCAAGCCGTCACCGGCACGCCCGGCCATGTCAACTCGATGGCCGAATCGGTCAAACACTTCCTGCGTTACTTCCCGGTCGAGACCATGAAGCCGGGTGATGCCTACATCACCAACGATCCGTGGATGGGTACCGGCCATCTCAACGATTTCGTCATCACCACGCCGGCCTTTCGCAACGGCAAGCTGGTGGCGCTGTTCTCCTGCACCAGCCATCTCATGGACATCGGCGGCATCGGCTTCGGCCCGGACGCGACCGACGTCTTCATGGAAGGCCTCTACATTCCCATGCTGAAGCTGTTCGACCAGGGCAAGGTCAACGAAACCCTGATGTCGATGATCCGCGCCAACACGCGCCTGCCGGTCGACACCGAAGGCGACGTCTACTCCCTGGCCGGCTGCAACGATGTCGGCGCCCGCCGCCTGGTCGAGATGATGGACGAGTTCGGCATCGAATCGCTGGACCAGCTCGGCGACCACATCATCGCCCGCTCGCGCGAGGCAGTGCTTGAGGAGATCGCCAAGCTGCCCAAGGGCACCTGGCACAACGCCATGACGATCGACGGCTACGACGAGCCGCTGACGCTCAAGGCTGCGCTGACGATTTCCGACAGCGGCATCCATGTCGACTATACCGGCACGTCTCCCGTATCGGGTCGCGGCATCAACGTGCCGCATGCCTACACCACGGCCTACACGGTGTTCGGCCTGGGCTGTGTGGTGGCGACGCACATCCCCAACAATGCGGGCTCGCTCGAGCCGCTCACCGTGTCGGCGCCCGCCGACACCATCCTCAACGCGCCCAAGCCCAGCGCCGTCGCCTCTCGCCACATCATCGGTCAGATGTTGCCCGACGTGACGTTCGGCTGCCTGCGCCAGATCTTGCCTGACCGCGTGCCGGCCGAGGGCACGTCGTGTCTTTGGAACCTCAACGTGCGTGGCCACGTGAAGGGCGGCGAGGGCGGCAACTACGGCTTCGGCATGGCCATCACCTCCAACGGCGGCACCGGCGCGCGCCCCGACAAGGACGGGCTGTCGGCCACCGCCTATCCCAGTGGTGTTCGCGGCACGCCGGTCGAGATCGCCGAGACACAGACGCCGCTGATCTTCTGGCGCAAGGAATTCCGTCCCGATTCGGGGGGCGCCGGCCGCACCCGCGGCGGGCTGGGCCAGATCATGGAGATCGAGAGCGGCATCGCCGAGCCGTTCGACCTGCTGGCGGCGTTCGACCGCATCGACCATCCGCCGCGCGGCCGTGACGGCGGCCAGGATGGCGAGGCGGGCTTCGTGGCGCTGAAGTCGGGCCGGACGCTGAAGGGCAAGGGCTTCCAGCTGATCCCGCCGGGCGACCGGCTGGTGGTGATGACGCCGGGCGGCGGCGGCATCGGCAAGCCCGCCGAGCGTGACCGGGTGCAGGTCGCCAACGATGTGGCGGACGGGCTGATCTCGCAGGAGATGGCCGAGAAGGTTTACGCCTACGAGCCGCCAAAAGCGGCCGAGTAGTGGGCTTGAAGGATCGGGGAAGGGGCAATCAAGCAGTGAAGGGGGCTTTCATGAGGATGGGACGCAGGTCGGCTCTTCGGGCCGGCATGGGCGCGGGTGCAGCGATGCTTGGGGCGCCGGCCGTGGTGCGCGCGCAGGCGGCGCTGAAGCTGCCGTTGTCGACGGTGTGGCCGGACGGCAATTTCCACACCGTCAACTGCCGTCGTTTCGCCGAGGAGGTGAAAAAAGGAACATCGGGTGCCGTCGAGATCGACGTTAAGTCGGGCGGGCAGCTGGGCTTCAAGGGCCCCGAGCAACTGCGCGCCGTGCGCGACGGGCTGGTGCCGATGGCCGACATCCTGAACGTCCAGCAGGTCGGCGACGAGCCGATGTTCGGCATCGAGGGCATTCCGTTCCTCGTCGGCAACATCGAAGAGCTCAAGGTCCTGCACAAGTACATTCGGCCCGAGTACGAGAAGATCGCGCTCAAGAACAATCAGACGATTCTCTACACGGTGCCGTGGCCGACCCAGTACCTGCACCTCAAGGTGAAGGCCGATACCGTGGACGGGCTGAAGAACATCAAGATCCGCGTGCCCGACAAGAACTCCCAGGACATGTGCACGGCGATCGGCATGGCGCCGGCGCTGATTCCCTGGGGCGAGACCATCGCGGCGCTGTCGTCGGGCGCGGTGTCGGGCGTCTCGACGTCGTCAGTATCGGGGGTCGATGGCAAGTTCTGGGAATTCCTGAAGTTCTTCCACGCGACCAACCACCAGTGGTCGTGTCAGATCGTCACCATCAACAACGACACCTGGAAGAAGATCGCGCCGGCCAACCAGAAGATCATCGTCGACCTCGCCAAGCAGCTCGAGCCTGACTTCTGGGTCTCTTCGCTGCAAGCCGACAAGGACAGCGGCAAGCGCCTGACCGAAGGTGGCATGCAGCTGGTCGAGATCCCGGCGCCGATGATGGCCGAGCTGCGCAAGCGCACGGCCAACATGCTGACCGACTTCTACAAGCGCGTACCGGCTTCCCAGAAGCCGATCGAGACCTATCTCGCTGAGCTGAAGCGGTCGTGAGGGGGCACCAATGACGACAGGACGCAGACAGGCGCTCACGGTCGGCCTGGGCGCCGCCGTAGCCGGCATCGCCGGCGTGCCGGCGATCGTACGGGCCCAGGCGCCGCTCAAGCTGCCGCTGTCCACGGTGTGGCCGGACGGCAATTTCCACGTCGCCAACGCCCGACGCTTCGCCGACGAGGTGAAGAAGGCGACGGGCGGGGCCGTCGAGATCGACGTGAAGTCGGGCGGCCAGCTCGGCTTCAAGGGCCCCGAGCAGCTGCGTGCGGTGCGCGACGGGCTGGTGCCGATGGCCGACGTGCTGAGCATCCAGCAGGTCGGCGACGAGCCGATGCTGGGCATCGAGAGCATTCCGTTCCTCGTCGGCAACATCGACGAGCTGAGGATCCTGCACAAGTACATCCGGCCCGAGTACGAGAAGATCGCCGCCAAGTACAATCAGACCGTCCTCTACATGGTGCCGTGGCCGACCGCCTACGTGCACCTGAAGTTCAAGGCCGACACGGTCGATGCGCTCCGCAATGTGAAGATCCGCGTGGCCGACAAGAACTCCCAGGACATGTGCAGCGCCATCGGCATGGCGCCCGCCCTGATCCCCTGGGGCGAGACGATCGCGGCGCTGTCGTCCGGGGCCGTCTCCGGCGTGCTGACCTCGGCAGTGTCGGGCGTCGATGGCAAGTTCTGGGAGTTCCTGAAGTTCTTCCACCAGACAAACAATGCGTGGAACTCCCAGATGGTCACGATCAACAACGACACCTGGAAGAAGATCTCGCCGGCCAACCGGAAGGCGATCGTTGATCTGGCGCGCGCGCTGGAGCCCGACTTCTGGAAGGCCTCGCTACAGGCCGACAAGGACAGCGCCCAGAAGCTGACCGATGGCGGCATGCAGCTCGTCGTCGTGCCAGACGCGATGATGGCGGACCTGCGCAAGAGAACGGCGCCGCTGGTCGTCGACTTCTTCAAGCGCGTGCCGGCGGCCGAGGCGCCGATCAAGGCCTATCTCGCCGAAGTCAAGCGGGCATGAACCACAACGGGGCGAATCCCAATGCCGGCGCGCCACCGCTGTTGCGGCCTCTGCTCGACGGCATCGACCAGCTGAGCCGGCTCGACGGCTGGCTGGGCGCCGGCTGTCTGGTGACGCTGACCGGGCTGATGTTGGCTGAAGTTCTCGTGCGCGCGCTGTCCAACATCTTTCCCTGGGTGCCGGCCGACATCCCGGTGGCCTGGGAATACAGCTCCTATCTCATGGCGGCGACCTTCACCTTCGGTGCGGCCATGACCTTGCGCGCCGGCGGCCATATCCGCGTCACCCTGGTGCTTGCGCGCGTGTCGCCGGCGACGCGGCGGTGGATGGAGACGGTGCTCGCGGTCCTCGGCGTCGTCTTCTGCGGCTATCTCGCCTGGGCGATGTGCTACTTCACCTGGCGCAGCTTCGAGAGCGGCCAAACCTCGGTGTCGAGCGGCACCCTGGTGTGGATCCCGCAGGCATTCGTCACCTTCGGCATCGTATTGCTGACCGTCCAGTTCATTGCGCGATTCTTCCAGGCGGCGTTTGGCCTGCCGCTGGAGGATCTCAGCATGCGCGCCGGCGAAGTCGCCGAATGACGCACGGCCTGGAGGCGTAACGTGCTGGCCATCGTCATCACCATGTTCGTGGTGCTGTTCGCCTTCCTGGCGGGCGGCCTCTGGATCGGCTGGACATTGGCCGTCACCGGCACCGTGCTGCTGGCGGTCTTCCGCGACATCCCGCTCGACAAGCTGCTGGCACAGTATGCCTGGAACATCCTGACCACGCAGGAATTGCTGGCGCTGCCGCTGTTCATCCTGATGGGCGAGATCTTGTTCCGCACGCGGCTGTCGCAGTCGCTGTTCCGCGGCCTCTCGCCGTGGGCGGCGCTGCTGCCCGGCCGGCTGCTGCACGTGAACGTCATCGGCTGCACGATCTTCGCCGCCATTTCCGGCTCGTCGGCCGCGACCACGCAGGTGGTCGGCCGCATCTCGCTGAACGAGCTCCTGAAGCGGGGCTACTCCAAGGACGTCGCCGTGGGCTCGCTCGCCGGCGCTGGCACGCTGGGTTTCCTGATCCCTCCGTCAAACGTCATGATCATCTACGGCGTGCTGGGTGACGTCTCGATCGCCAAGCTGTTCACCGCGGGCTTCATCCCAGGCTTTCTGCTGGCCGGATGTTTCATGGCCTGGATCATGATCCATACGGCGCTCAGGCCCTCCTTCATCCCGGCGTCGGAGCGCAAGACGCGGATCGCTTCGGCCGCGGAATATGCCGCGTCGATCCGCGAGCTGGGGCCCGCGGTTTTTCTGATCCTGTGCGTGCTGGGCTCGATGTATGGCGGGCTGGCGACGCCCTCGGAAGCGGCCGGCGTCGGCGTGCTGGGCGCCCTGATCGTGGCTCGCCTGCAGGGTGAGCTCAAATGGCCGGCACTGCGGGCCATCGCCATTGGCGCGGTCCAGACCTGTTCCATGATCGCCCTGATCGTGCTCGGCGCCTCGATCCTGGGCAGCGCGGCGGCCTTCCTCAGCATTCCGGCCGTGGTGGCGGAGTTCGTGACCAGCCTGCAGCTTTCGCCGTTCATGTTGATCGTGGCGCTGATCGTCTTCTATCTGATCCTGGGCTGCTTCCTCGATGGCTTCAGCATGATCGTCATGACGCTGCCCATCGTCATGCCGATCGTGAAGGCAGCCGGCTTCGATCCCATCTGGTTCGGCATCTTCCTGGTGCTGGTGGTCGAGATGGCCCAGATCACCCCTCCGGTCGGCTTCAACCTGTTTGTGATCCAGGGCCTGACCGAGGACGGTCTGGGGTACATCGCGCGGGTGACGCTGCCGTATCTCATCATCATGATCCTCTTCACCATGGTGATCACGGTGCTGCCCGATATTGCCCTCTGGCTTCCGCGCTATCTCAGCAGCTAGTCTGCCGACCAGCAGGAGGGGGAAAGATGGAACCGCGCCAGGTGAAGACGGCGGCCGACGCGCGCCGCATCGTGCAGGAGCGCGGGTTGCGCCACGTCAAGGTCGGCGTCCACGACATCGACGGCATCCTGCGCGGCAAGTACCTGCACATCGACAAGTTCAGCGGCGCGCTCGACGGCGGCATGGGCTTCTGCGACGTCGTCCTGGGCTGGGATTCCAACGACCAGCTCTACGACAACGTCACCTTCACGGGCTGGCACACTGCCTATCCCGATGCCAACGTACGCATCCTGCCGGATACCTGCCGCGAGATCGCGACGGAGCCCGGCAATCTCCTGTTCCTTTGTGAGTTCGTCGACAAGGCCGAGGAGCTCTGTCCGCGCGGCGTGCTACGCCGCGTGCTCGACCGCGCCTCCCAAATGGGGTTCGACGTCAGGGTCGGCTTCGAATACGAGTTCTTCGTCTTCGCCGAGACGGCGTTCTCGATCCGCGAGAAGGGTTTCAAGAACCTGAAGCCGATCTCGCCCGGCTTCTTCGGCTACTCGATGCTGCGAAACTCGGTCCTGTCCGACTGGTATCGGGATCTGCTGGCCATGTGCGAGACCATGGACATGGGGATAGAGGGCCTGCACACCGAGACCGGCGCGGGTGTCCTGGAAGCGGCCCTGCGCGTGAAGGACGGCCTGGCCGCCGCGGACGCCGCCGCCCTGTTCAAGCTCTACACCAAGGTGCTGGCGCAGAAGCGCGACTGGCTCGCCACCTTCATGGCCAAGTGGTCCAAGGACTGGCCGGGCTGCGGTGGCCACATGCACGTGTCGTTGTGGAAGGCAGGCAGGTCTGTGTTCCACGAAGACAACGACCCCCAGCGCATGAGCGAGACCATGCGCCACTTCGTCGGCGGCCAGCGCGCACTGATGCCCGAGCTGCTGGCCATGGTGGCGAACAACGTGAACTCCTATCGCCGGCTCATCCCGGGTTTCTGGGCGCCCACCGTTGCGAGCTGGGGCGCGGAGAACCGCACGACCTCGTTGCGCGTCATCCCGGGTTCGGCCAAGTCGACGCGCGTGGAGTACCGCATCGCCGCTGCTGACGCGAACCCTTACCTGGCGCTGGCCGCCGCCGTCGGCTCGGGCCTGTGGGGCATCGAGAACAAGATCGATCCCGGCCCGCCGATCAAGGGCAACTCCTACGAGATCGAGCATCCCGCCGACGTGCAGCTGCCGCGCACGCTGATGGAGGCGGCCGGCCGCTTGAAGGACTCGAAGGCGGCGCGCACCCTGTTCGGCGACAGCTTCGTCGAGCACTACACCGCGACGCGCGAGTGGGAAGAGCGCGAGTTCCGCAAGGCCATCACCGAGTGGGAGCTCGACCGCTACATGGAGATCATTTAGCGGCCCATCACAGTGCCCGTGGCAGTTTGGTTGAAGCGGATGCCAGCATTGCTGGCAGCGATGGCCGATCCGCCCCCGACATCACCCGCTCTATGGTGCGAAAAAACTCGCGAAAACGAAATGGGCAGTGTAGAACGAAAGTTATTGACTAGTTCTTAAGTTATGTTAGGCTGCGATCGTTCTACTTCGCTTTTTGCATCGTTCATCCGGCTACACAAACAGGAGCGTCCGCCGCTCGCAGGCAAAGGCGGTCGTCCGCGCGCGGACTGCGTACAGGTCTGACGCCGGCGACCGCCCTTGCTCAAGTGCATCGAAAAAGTGAGACAGCGAATTGCGGACGGCCAGTCTGATTATTGCGTCGGCCGCCTCGGGAGGGGGTAGCGGAAAATGCGGGAAATGCGCGAATCCCGACGGCGGTCGCTGGTGGGGTGCGCTCCCAAAGTGAGACAGCAAAAATACGGACAGTTTCTCAGGAGAGAGGCACTGATGAGACGAACCATTGAGAGCTCGACCGCTACATGGAGATCATATGACGTTTTCGATTCATCAGGAGATCAGATAGGTTGAGCCCCAACGTTTACGGTCCCCAGAGAGGCACTTGAATGAAGCGTCGTCACGTCAGTCGGTTGCTCGCCGGCGCTTCCCTGTGGCCCTTGACTGTCCATGCGCAATCCAATTCCGAGGCCCCAAAGGTCGGTTTCATCTCTACCGGATCGGAGCAACTCGCCCCGACGCGCATCGAGGCGATCGTAAGCGGGCTCAAGGCATCGGGTCACGCCTTGCCGCAGGTCGAGATGGTGGTTCGCGTGACGGGCGGCGATCCTTCGAAGCTTCGTCCGATGGTCGCCGAAGTGATCGCCAGGAAAGTGTCAGTGCTTGTCGCCGCCGGTCCCGCGGCCTTGCGTGAGTTGCGGGCGGCAACCAGTACCCTACCCATCATTGCCTACGATTTCGAAACCGATCCCGTAGCGGAGAAGTACGCCCAGAGCATTGCACGCCCGGGCGGCAATGTGACGGGCGTCTTCCTCGACTTGCCAAATTTCTCGGGCAAATGGATCGAGCTGTTGCGCGAGCTGGTACCTCAGCTTTCTCGTATCGCCTTGATTTGGGATCCCGCAACGGGCCGCGTACAGGTCGATACGTTGAGCAAGATTGCGGGCGGCCTGAACATTCAGACCGACCTGCTGGAAGCACACGCACGCAGCGACTTCGCCGGCGTCTTCGCAGTCGCCAAAGATCGTGGGGCAGGGGCCATCATTCTTCTGTCGTCGCCGCTGATCATCAATAACGTTCAGGAACTCGCCCAACTTGAACGGCGACATCGGCTGCCGGTCATCACTCTGTTCTCTGAGTTCCCGCGCTCGGGCGGGCTTATCTCTTACGGGCCCAATCTCATGGCCGCAAACAAGCAGGCCGGCGTTATGGCTGGGAAGGTTCTGGCCGGATCGACGCCGGCCACTATGCCGATCGAGCGGCCGTCGATATTCGAACTGATCGTCAATCGGCGTGCTGCGGAGGAGCTGGGACTTGCCATTCCGGCATCCATCGAGGCACGTGCTGACGAGGTGATCGAGTAGAGGCCCGCAACACCTCGATCTGTATGACTACCCAAATGGAATTCATGCGATGTCTCAACCTCTCGTCGGCAACTGGAACTACCCCACCGCGATCCGCTTTGGCGCGGGCCGCATCCGTGAGCTGCCGGAAGCGTGCAAGGCGATCGGACTGAAGCGGCCTTTGTTGGTTACCGATCCCGGGCTCGCCGCCTTGCCTATGATCGCCGATGCCATGGTGGCGCTGCGCAAGGCCGGCATCGATGTCGCCCTGTTCAGTGAGGTCAAGCCCAACCCGGTCGCCGCCAATGTCGAGGCGGGCGTGCGCATCCTGCGGGCGGCCAAGAACGACGGCGTGATCGCCTGGGGTGGCGGCTCCGGCATCGACACCGGCAAGGCGATTGCCTTCATGGCCGGCCAGACGCGGCCCTTGTGGGACTTCGAGGATATAGGCGACTGGTGGACGCGGGCGAATCCCGCCGGCATCTATTCCACGATCGCCGTGCCGACGACGGCCGGCACTGGTTCCGAGACCGGCCGCGCCTCGGTGATCACCAACCAGGAGACTCACACCAAGAAGGTGATCTTTCACCCGAAGATGATGCCGCAGATCGTCATCGCCGATCCCGAGCTCACGGTCGGGTTGCCGGCAAAGCTCACGGCCGGCACTGGCATGGATGCCTTCATCCACTGCCTCGAGGCCTATTGTGCGCCGGGCTATCACCCCTATGCCGAGGGCATCGCCGTCGAGGGCATGCGGCTGGTGAAGGAAAACCTGGCGCGTGCGGTGAAGGACGGCCGAGACATCGAGGCGCGCGGCCACATGCTGGCGGCCTCGCAGATGGGCTCGACGGCCTTCCAGAAGGGGCTGGGCGCCATCCATTCGTTGTCGCATCCGGTGGGCGCGGTGCTCGACACGCACCACGGGCTCACCAATGCCGTGGCCATGCCCTATGTCCTGAAGTTCAACCGGCCGGCGATCGACGACAAGATCCAGCGCCTGGCGCGCTGGCTTGGCCTGCGCAATCCGACGTTCGACGGCTTCATGGAATGGAGCCTCGAGCTGCGCCGGCAGATCGGCATTCCGCATACCCTGGCCGATCTCGGCGTCAAGGAAAGCCATCTCGACAAGTTCGCGGAGATGGCCGCCGTCGACCCTACCGCCGGCGGCAACCCGGTGAAAGCGGGCGTGCCGGAGATGCGCAAGATATACGAGGCAGCGGTGGCGGGGCGCCTCTAATGGCCGCCAACTTCCCCACGCAGGCCCGCGTCGTCATCATTGGCGGTGGCATCATGGGCTGCTCGACGGCCTATCACCTGGCCAAGCTCGGCTGGAAGGACGTCGTGCTGCTGGAACAGGGGCGGCTGAGCGGCGGCACGACGTGGCACGCCGCAGGGCTGGTGGGCCAGCTGCGCAGCTACCAGAACCTGACGCGGCTGATCCGTTACAGCACCGAGCTCTACTCAAAGCTCGAGGCCGAGACGGGACTGGCCACCGGCTGGAAGCAGTGTGGCTCGCTCTCGGTGGCGCGCACCGAGGAGCGCATGGTGCTGCTGCGCCGCTCGGCGGCCATGGCCAACGCCCAGGGCGTCGAATGCGAGCCGCTGACGCCTGCCCAGGCCGGCGAAAAGTATCCCATCATGCGCACCGATGACCTGGTGGGCGCGGTGTGGTTGCCGGGCGACGGCAAGGCCAATCCGGCCGACATCACCCAGGCGCTGGCGCGCGGCGCGCGCAACGGCGGCGTGCGCATCTTCGAGAAGACGCGGGTCACGGCGATCGACATCAAGGACGGCCGCGTCACCGGTGTGCAGACGACCGAGGGCGCGATCAAGGCCGAGGTCGTCGTCAATTGCGGCGGACAGTGGGCGCGCCAACTCGCGCGCACGGTCGGCGTCACGGTGCCGCTCTATTCCTGCGAGCACATGTACATCGTCACCGAGAAGATGGAGAACGTGCCGCGCGATTTGCCGGTGATGCGCGATCCCGACGGCTACATCTACTTCAAGGAGGAGGTCGGCGGCCTGCTGATGGGCGGCTTCGAGCCCGAGGCCAAGCCCTGGAACAAGGACATCATTCCCGACGACTTCGAGTTCGGCATGCTGCCGGACGACTGGGACCAGTTCCAGATCCTGATGGACAACGCGCTGATCCGCGTGCCGTCGCTGGAGAAGACCGGCATCAAGACCTTCATGAACGGGCCCGAGAGCTTCACGCCCGACCTGAACTACATCCTGGGCGAGGCGCCGCAGGTGAAGGGCTTCTTCGTCGGCGCGGGCTTCAACTCGATGGGCATCGCGAGCTCGGGCGGTGCGGGCATGGCGCTGGCCGAATGGATCGTGGCCGGCGAGCCTACGCTCGACCTGTGGCCGGTCGATATCCGCCGCTTCGCCGCTTTCCACGGCAACGACGCCTGGCTGAAGAGCCGCGTCGCCGAGACGCTGGGGCTGCACTACAAGATGCCGTGGCCGCAGCGCGAGCAGGAGAGCGGCCGCCCGTTCCGCCGCTCGCCGCTCTATGACCGGCTCAAGGCGCGCGGCGCCTGGTTCGGCAACAAGATGGGCTGGGAGCGCCCCAACTGGTTCGCCGGCATCGGCAAGACGCCCGACATGCAATATGGCTGGGGCCGCGGCGCGTGGTTCGACGCCGTCGCCGCCGAGCATCGCGCCACGCGCGAGGCGGTGACGGTCGTCGACGAAACCTCGTTCGGCAAGATCCTGGTGCAGGGGCGGGATGCCGAGGCGCAGCTGCAGCGCCTGGCGGCGAACAATGTCGCGGTGCCGATCGGCACCACGGTCTATACCGGCATCCTGAACGAGCGCGGCACCTTCGAGAGCGATCTCACCATTGCGCGTCTCGCGGCGACCAAGTTCCTGATCATCACCGGCTCGGCGCAGCCCATCCGCGACATGGACTGGTTGAACCGGCATGTCGACGAGAACGCCCACGTGACGCTGACCGACGTGACCGGCGCTTACACGGTGCTGTCGGTGATGGGACCCAGGAGTCGCGCCCTGTTGCAGAAGGTGAGCCGCGCCGACTTCTCCAATGAAGGCTTTCCGTTCGCCACCATCCGCGAGGTCGGGATCGGCCACGGCACCGTGCTGGCGTCGCGACGCACCTACATGGGCGAGCTGGGCTGGGAGCTCTACGTGCCGGTCGAGTTCGCCGTCACGGTGTTCGAGACCCTGCACGAGGCCGGCGCCGAGTTCGGCCTGCGCGACGCGGGCTACTACGCCGTCGAATGCCTGCGCCTGGAGAAGGGCTATCGCGCCTGGGGCCGTGAGCTCACGCCCGACGACACGCCGTTCCAGGCGGGCCTGGGCTGGGCGGTGAAGCTCGACAAGCCGGGCGGCTTCATCGGGCAGAAGGCGCTTGTGGAGGCGAAGGGCAAGCCGCTAATGCGCCGGCTGGTCTCTGTCGTGCTCGAGGACCGCGAGCCGCTGCTGTGGGGCGGCGAGGCTCTGTTGCGCGATGGCAGGCCGGTGGGTGATCTCACTTCGGCCGGCTACGGTCATACTGTCGGCGCCTCGGTGGGGCTGGGCTACGTGAAGTGCGCCGACAGTGCCACGATCGACGCCGCCTGGCTCGACGGCGGCAAGTTCGAGGTCGACCTCGCGGGAACGCGCCTCAAGGCGAAAGTCTCCCTGCGCTGCCCCTTCGATCCGACGGGCGTCCGCATCAAGGGCTAGCGGAGCGCGGACCTCCAGGTCCGTGCTCCCTTCAGACCGAAGGCGCTGGCTGCCCCGTCGCTGGCTCAGGCGCCGTCCTGAGCCTCGTATCGGCGAGCTCGCCCGCGGCTTCCAGGATCGGGTAGGCCACCGACGCCAGATGGCCGTTGATGCGCTTGAGGTCCCGGATCACGTCCATGTGGATCGAGCTGGTTTCGATCGATTCCGTGCGGCCCTCGCGCAGGCGAGCGAAATGGCTGTCGGCGGTACGGGCCTCGGCCTCACGCAGCGACGCCTTTTCAGCCACCAATCGGCGGGCCAGCGTGATGTCGCGGGTCATGAAGACGTTCAGCGCCAGCCGCAGATTCTCCAGCACCTGGGCATGGAAGGCGCGCAGTTCCGCCATGCCCTCGGCCGAGAAGGCGTAGCGGTTCCTGATCTTCTTGGTGGCGAGTTCCATCAGGTTCTTGTCGATGATGTCGCCGATGTGCTCGAGGTTGGTGGTCAGCGTCAGGATCTCGACATAGCGCTTACCGTCCTCCTCGCCGAGCTCGTTGCGCGAGACTTGGACGAGGTAGAGCTTGATCGCCTCGTAGAGCTGGTCGACGGCGTTGTCGGCCATCTCGACCGCCTTAACCGCCTTGGGGTCGTTGCGCGCCAACACGTCGATGGTCTGGCGCAGCATGTCGGCGACCCGGTCGCCGAGGTTCAGTGTCTCGCGCAGCGCACAGCCGAGCGCCTCGGCCGGCGAATCGAGCACGTTGGGATCGAGATGCTTTGGTTTGCCAGGATCGTCGGCGATCGGCTTGTCAGGCAGGAGCTGGCGGCAGCCCCAGGCGACGACGTCGACCAGCGGCAGGAAGATCAGCGACGCCAGCGCGTTGAAGGCGGTGTGGAAATTGACCGGCAGGCGCGTCGCCGAGGGATCGATCATCGAGAGCCACTGGACCACGGGGCCGAGGAAGGGCAGCAACGCCACACCGACGATCGCCCGCGTCATGAGGTTGGCGAGCGGCACACGACGGGCGGCGACGTCGGCGCCCGACTGCGCCATGTAGGGCGCCAGCGCGCCGCCGATGTTGGCGCCGATCACCAGCGCCAGAGCGAGCTTGGGCTCGATCAGGCCGGAGCCTGCGAAAGACATCACCAACAGGACGACCGACAGGCTCGAATGGACGAACCAGGTGGCGAGCGTGCCGACGACGACGGCGATCACATACTCGTCCTGCAGGCCCTGCAGCAGCGCCATGAAGGCGGGCGCAGTGCGCAGCGGCTGCGTCGCGGCCGCGAGCAGCTTCAGCGACAGGAGCATCAGGCCGAGGCCGATGGCGACGCGACCGAGATGGCGCGACTTGACCTGCGCGCTCGACAGGAAGGCGATGACGCCGGCGCCGATCAGCAATGGCGACACCCAGCCGAGATCGAACGACAGCACCTGCGCGGCGATGGTCGTGCCGATGTCGGCGCCCAGCATGATGGCGAAAGCGATCGACAGCGGGATCAATCCGCGGCCGGCGAAGGAGGAGACCAGCAGCGAGGTGGCCGTGCTCGACTGCAGGAGGCCGGTGATGGCGATGCCGCCCAGGAACGCGGTCACGCGATTGCGCGAGCAGGCGGCAATGGCGCGGCGCAAGGTGGCGCCGAAAGCGCGCGTGAGCCCTGTGCGCACCATGCGCACGCCCCACAGCAGCAGCGCCACGCTGCCCAGCACGTTCAGGATGGTCTCGACGCCATGCACGATCGGCGAATCCTACGCCTCGATCTTCGTCGATGAAAGTTTTTTGACGGATTTGTTACGATCTAGGCCGAAAGCTGCGTTGCTTCATCCATGAAGGCACGCACCAGCGCAACGCGACGACGCTCCTGCAGACACACCGCATATTCGGCGACATTGAGGTCCGTGTCCGTGACAAGGACGGGTCGAAAGCGCCGGTCCTCGCCGAGCTCGCTCTCGAACACAGCGCCGATCCCGAAGCCTGCCGCCACCGCCTCGCGTACGCCCTCGCGCGTCTGCACCTCGACGATGGCATCGGGCCGGATGTCGGCGTCGGCCATGGCCTGCTCGACCACCTCACGGGTGATCGAGCCGCGCTCGCGCAGCACCAGCGACTGTCCGGCGAGCGTCGACAAAGGCACGCGGCCGCGCTTGGCGAGGGCATGGCGCGCGGGCACGAACAGCACGACGCGATCGGTGCGCAGCCGCACGGCGTGCAGCCGTGGATCGGACACGCTCTTGGCCATCACCGCGACGTCAGCCTCGTGGCGCAGCAGCCGCTCCAGCACGACCGCGGAGTTGTCGATGGCGAGCGAGAAGGTAAGGCCCTCGGCACGATCGCGCAGGGCGGCCATGATGGGCACCACGTGGTGGGCGGAATCGGCCGCGATCCTGAGATGCCCACGCGTCAATGCCTGCTCGCCCGCGAGAAGGGCACGGGCCTCGTCCTGCACGGCGAACAGCCGCGTCGTGATGCCGTGCAGCTGCCGGCCGGTTTCGGTCGGTGCCACGCTGCGGCCGCGCCGGTCGAACAGGCGCACGCCATAGGCCTGCTCCAGCGCCGTCACCTGGCTCGACAGGTTGGGCTGGCTCAAGCCCGAGGCGCGGGCGGCGGCCGAGAAGGAACCGGATTCGGCCACCAAGTGGAAGGCGCGGAGCTGTGTCGGCGTCATATATGACAAACCAATGGAAGACATATGGATTATATACTGGACGCATAGAGGCCGCGAGCCCATGAATCCCCCATGCCGCATTCCAAGCCCGCCCAATCCGAAACCGGCGACCCGCTGCTGCTGACGCCGGGTCCGCTCACCACCTCGGCCGGCGTCAAGCAGGCCATGGTCCACGACTGGGGCTCGCGCGACGTCAACTTCCTCGGCATCAACAAGATGGTGCTGGAGAAGCTCGTCGAGCTGGCGGGCGGGCAGGGCACGCATACCACGGTGCCCATTCAGGGCTCGGGCACCTTTGCCGTCGAGGCGACGATCACCACTTTCGTGCCGAAGAGCGGCAAGCTTCTGGTGCTGATCAACGGCGCCTACGGCCAGCGCGCCCTGAAGATCGCGCAGATCGCCGGCCGCGCCACAGCCTCACTCGAAACGCCTGAGGACACGCCGCCCGACCTCGCGAAGCTCGATGGCATGCTTCGCGAAGACAAGGCGATCAGCCACGTCTTTGCGGTCCACTGCGAGACCACGTCGGGCATCCTCAATCCCATCGCCGAGGTCGCTTCCCTCGTGCACCAGCACGGCCGCCGCCTGCTGGTCGATTCCATGAGCGCCTTCGGGGCGCTGGAAATCGATGCCCGCACGGTGCGCTACGATGCGCTGGCGGCGTCGTCGAACAAATGCCTGGAAGGCGTGCCCGGCCTGGGCTTCGTGATCTGCCGAGACGAGGCGCTGGCCGAGTGCAGGGGCAATGCCACGACCCTGGTGCTCGACCTGTTCGACCAGGCCGAGGCTTTCGCCAAGACGGGCCAGTACCGTTTTACGCCGCCCATCCATGTCATCGTGGCGCTGGGCAAGGCGATCGAGGAGCACGTGGCCGAAGGTGGCGTCGCCGGCCGCGGTCGGCGCTATCGCGAGAACGCCAAGGTGCTGATCGACGGCATGCGCGCCATGGGCTTCCGCACCCTGCTTGCCGACAGGCTGCAGGCGCCGATCATTGTCACGTTCCACATGCCGACCGATCCGAAGTTCGTCTTCCAGCGCTTCTACGATTCGCTGAAAGACCGCGGCTATGTCATCTATCCCGGCAAGTTGACGGTCGCCGATTCCTTCCGCATCGGCTGCATCGGTCGGCTTTATCCGGAACACATGAAGGGCGCGCTGGCCGCGGTGCGCGAAGTGCTGGACGAGATGCGGGTCAGCAACGGCGGCCCGGCATTGGCGGCGGAGTAGGAGGCGTCATGGCACCCGACAGTCTGAATCCGCCCGGCGGGGAAGTCGCCGTCAACGGCCGCCGCTATCGCCTGCCGCGCCAGCCCACCGTCGTGGTCTGCATCGACGGCTCCGAGCCCGGCTACATCGAGCGTACCGTCGAGGCGGGCCGCGCGCCGTGGTTCGGCAAGGTGCTGACGGAAGGAACGAACCTGCTGGCCGACTGCGTCGTGCCGTCTTTCACCAACCCCAACAATCTTTCGATCGTCACCGGCCGGCCGCCGGCGGAGCACGGCATCTGCGGCAACTACTTCCTCGATCCCGAGAGCGGGAAAGAGGTGATGATGAACGATCCGAAATTCCTGCGGATCGAGACGCTGTTCCCGTCATTCCAGCGCGCCGGCTGCCGTATCGCCGTGATCACCGCCAAGGACAAGCTGCGCGGCCTTTTGGGCAAGGGGCTCGTACTGGCGCCAAGCAAGGCCTGCAGCTTTTCGTCGGAGAAATCCGACAAGGCGACGATCGCCGAGAACGGCATCGACAAGGTGAACGAGCTGGTCGGCATGGCCGTGCCAGACGTCTACAGCGCCGGCCTGTCCGAGTTCGTCTTCGCCGCCGGCGTCAAGCTCATGGAGCGCGACCGGCCTGAGATCATGTATCTCTCGACCACCGACTATATCCAGCACAAGCACGCGCCCGGCACGCCGGTGGCTAACGACTTCTACGCCATGATGGACGGCTATATGGCGAATCTCGACGCCATGGGCTGCACCATCGTTCTCACGGCCGACCACGGCATGAACGCCAAGTTCGGGGCCGATGGCCGGCCTGACGTGATCTACCTGCAGGACGTCTTCGACGGCTGGCTCGGCAAGGACAAGGCCCGGGTCATCCTGCCCATCACCGACCCCTACGTCGTGCACCATGGTGCGCTGGGCTCGTTCGCCGTGGTCTATCTGCCAACCGGCACGACCGTCGAGGCGATGGCCGCGAAGCTCAAGGCCATGCCAGGCATTGAGGCGGCACTCACCAAGCAGGAAGCGGCGGCCCGCTTCGAATTGCCAGCCGATCGCTTGGGCGACCTCGTGGTCGTCTCGGCCAAGCACAAGGTGCTGGGTACATCGGCGTCGCGCCATGACCTGTCGGGCCTGACGGAGCCCTTGCGCAGCCATGGCGGCGTCTCCGAGCAGAAGGTGCCGCTGCTGTGCAACCGCAAGCTCACGGCCGATGGCGCGTCGCGGGGTTGGCGCAACTTCGACGCCTTCGACCTCGCCCTCAATCTCGTCGCCTGAGAGACACCATGGACACCCTGATCCGCAGCGATGTGCGGCACGAAGCCTTGCGCATCGCTGGCAAGAAGGTCGAGACCAAGAACCGCCTGGAGGTGCGCTTCCCCTGGGACAACCGTTTGGTGGGCAGCGTGCCGCGCGCGACGCCCGATCTGGTGGCCGAGGCCTTCCGCATCGCCCATGACTACAAGCCCAAGCTGACGCGCTACCAGCGCCAGCAGATCCTGCTCAAGACCGCCGAGCTGCTGGTCGCCCGCAAGGAAGAGCTGTCGCGGCTGATCACGCTGGAATCCGGCCTGTGCCTTAAGGATTCGCTCTACGAGGTCGGCCGCGCCTTCGACGTCTTTACCTTCGCGGGCCAGCTCTGCCTGCTCGACGATGGGCAGACCTTCTCCTGCGATCTCACCCCGCACGGCAAGCCGCGCAAGATCTTCACCCTGCGCCAACCGCTGAATGCGATCTCGGCGATCACGCCGTTCAACCATCCGCTGAACATGGTGGCGCACAAGCTGGCGCCGGCCTTCGCCACCAACAATTGCGTGGTGTTGAAGCCGACCGAGCTCACGCCGCTCACGGCGCTGTTCCTGGCCGACACGCTCTACGAGGCGGGCCTGCCGTCCGAGATGCTATCGGTCATCACCGGCAATCCGTCGGACATCGGCGATGCCATGATCACCGATCCCCACGCCGACCTGATCACCTTCACGGGCTCGGTGCGGGTCGGCAAGCACATCGCCGCCACCGCCGGCTACAAGCGGCTGGTGCTCGAGCTGGGCGGCAACGATCCGCTGATCGTCATGGAGGATGCCGACCTCGACAAGGCGGCCGAGCTTGCGGTCGCCGGCGCCACCAAGAACTCGGGGCAGCGTTGCACCGCCGTGAAGCGCATCATCGTGATCGAGAGCGTGGCGGACGCCTTCGTCGAGCGCGTGCTGGCCAAAGCCAAGAAGCTCAAGGCCGGCGATCCGCTCGATCCCGAGACTGACGTCGGCACGGTGATCCATGAGCGCGCCGCGATGCTGTTCCAGAATCGCGTCAGCGACGCGGTGGCGAAGCATGGCGCCAAGTTGCTGCACGGTAATGACCGCCGGGGGGCGCTGTTTCCGCCGACGGTGGTCGATCATGTCGATCCCGGCTGCGAGTTGGTGCGCGAGGAGACGTTCGGGCCGGCCATCCCGGTCATCCGCGTCAAGGACATCGACCACGCCATCAAGGTCTCCAACGGCACGGCCTACGGCCTGTCATCGGGTGTGTGCACCGACCGGCTGGACTACATCACGCGCTTCGTCGATGAGCTGCAGGTCGGCACGGTCAATGTCTGGGAGGTGCCGGGCTATCGCATCGAGATGTCGCCCTTCGGCGGCATCAAGGATTCCGGGTTGGGCTACAAGGAAGGAGTCCTTGAAGCCATGAAGAGCTTCACCAATGTAAAGACCTGGTCGCTGCCCTGGCCGGGGTAGTGACAGCATTGCTGCCAACCAGGGAGGAAACATTGGCCGCGCGGACCTATGGCGGAAGCTGCCACTGCGGCGCCGTCGCCTATGCCGTCGAGATCGACACCGATCAGGCGCTAAAATGCAACTGCACGATCTGCACCAAGCTCGGTGCGGTGTGGGCCTTCGCGCCCAAGGCCAAGTTCAATTTGAACAAGGGCGCGGGGGAGCAGGGCGACTATTTGTTCAACAAGAAGGTGCTGCACCATCGCTTCTGCACGAGCTGCGGTATCGAGAGCTATGCCGAGGGCACCGGCCCCGACGGCTCGCCGATGGTCGGCATCAATCTTCGTTGTGTCGAAGCCATCGACGTCGATAAGCTCAATCCCAAGCCATGGGATGGCCGCAGTCAGTAGGAGCCTATCGATGTCGATGATTTCCCGCCGCGGGCTGATGGCGGCTGGCGCCCTGGTGGCGGCGCCTTCAGCGGTGCGGGCGCAGGCGTGGCCGTCCAAGCAGATCCGCATGATCGCGCCCTATCCACCGGGCGGCGGCATCGACACCGTGACGCGGGCCTTCTCCGAGGGCGTGTCGTCGAAGCTCAACCAGGTGATCGTGGTCGACAACCAGCCAGGCGCCGGCGCCACCATCGGCGCGGCGGCGTTGGCGAGAAGCCCGGCCGACGGCTACACGCTGATGGTGGGGAGCATGGTCGATTACTCGATCGCGCCCTACTTCCATCAGAACCTCAGCTTCGACATGGCCAAGGATTTCGTGCCGATCCTGGAGATCGGCAACGGCACGGTGGCCGTGCTGGTGACGCCGAGCCTGGCGGTGAAGAATGTCCAGGAGTTGATCGCCTACGCCAAGGCCAATCCCGGCAAGCTTTCCTATGCCTCGTCGGGCTACGGCGGCCTCATTCATCTCAACTACGAGATGCTGAACCAGATGACGGGCGCGGAGATGACCCATGTGCCCTACAAGGGCACCAGCTTCTTCCAGGCCGATCTCTACGAGGGCCGCGTGCAAGTCTCGATCGACAACGTGCTGGCCCATCTGCCCAACATCGCCGCTGGCAAGGTGCGCTGTCTTGCCGTCACCAGCAAGGCGCGCTCGCCGCTGCTGCCCGACGTGCCGACCATGGCCGAGGCCGGCGTGCCGGGCTTCGAATCGGCCACCAACTACACGCTGTTTGCGCCCAAGGCGGTGTCGACCGACATTCAGAAAAAGCTGAACGAGACCGGCAACGAGGTCGTCAGCGACCCGGGCTTCCGCCAGAAGATGCTGAAGCTCGGCATTGTGCCCGCCGGCGGTCCGCAGGCCGAGGTCGTGGCCAGGATGCCGGTCGAGATGAAGCGCTGGGCCGACGTCATCACCAAGGGCAACATCAAACCCAGCTAGGCCAACGCATGAGCAACGGTCGGGTTATTCCCCGTTGTGCGAGGGGTGACCCCACCGACACACTCACCGCGATTTCGAGCGGAGGAAGCATCCATGACCGTCAGCCAGGCCGACAAAGCCAAGAAGTTCCGCGCGCTGCATGAGGCGCCGGGATCCTTCATCATCCCCAACCCGTGGGACGCAGGCTCGGCGCGTGTGCTGGCCGGCCTCGGCTTCGAGGCGCTGGCGACCTCGAGCGGCGCCAAGGCGGGGGTCCTGGGCAAGCGCGACGGCAAGGTGACGCGTGAGGAGGCGCTCGCCAACGCCAAGGCGATCGTCGAGGCCTGCGATCTGCCGGTCGCCGCCGATCTCGAGAAGGGTTTTGGCGATGCGCCCGACGCTGCCGCGGAGACGATCCGCCAGGGCGCGGGCATCGGCCTGGTCGGCGGCTCTATCGAGGACGCCACTGGCGACAAGGACAAGCCGCTTTACGACATCGAGGCGGCTGCCGCGCGCGTGGCTGCCGCGGTGAAGGCAGCGCGCGCGTTGCCGTTCGCCTTTACGCTGACGGCGCGTGCCGAGGGCTTCCTGCGCGGCAAGCCCGATCTCGATGACGTGATCAAGCGGCTGAAGGCCTTCGAGGCGGCGGGCGCCGATGTGCTGATGTCGCCCGGCCTGCCCGATCTCGCGGCGGTCAAGAAGGTCTGTTCCGCGCTCAACAAGCCCTTCAACTTCATGGTCGGCATCAAGGGTCGTTCGTTCAGCCGCGCCGAGCTCGAGGCGGCAGGCGTGAAGCGCATCAGCCTCGCCACGTCGCTCTATCGCGCCGCCATGACCGGGCTCGTGGATGCCGCGAAGGAGGTGAAGGAGAAGGGCACCTTCACCTATCTGGATCACTCGATGCCGACGCCCGAGCTCAACGCCTTCATGAAGGAGTGACCACCTGCGTCTTACATGCAGTTGAGGGTGTCCGCCGGCGGCAGCTTGGTGTTGCGGTCGATATCGTACGTGTCCGGCAGGAACTTGTTCTTGATCAGCGTGCCGGTGGCCTCGACAAAGCTGCCTTGACGACATCCTTTGTCGTTGCGATGCAGGACGATGCCGAACTGGCACGCAGTCTTGCGATCACGGAAGAAGATGACGCCGGCTGCCTCCGCCATCTTGTCGATGACGCCGGTGACCTTGACCTCCTGACCTTGGAGGTTGTCGCAATATTGCGCCATTGCCGGGCCCGTCCGAAGCCACAGCGCAGCCACCATCGCCATGGCGGCCAACAGCTTTGGTCGCATCGCTCTCCATCCCGAACACACCCAACTCTCGCCAGCTTAAAGCTGCGGCCGGACTAGGGCAAACCGGCCTTGGCCAGCCCGTCCAGGATGCGTTGAAAGTCGCGTGGGTCCTTGTAAGGCAGCACCCCTTCCCGCTGGGCCATCGAGAAGCCGGGATTGACCTCCATCAGGCCGTCCCACGCGGCCTTTGCCTCGTCGATCCGGCCGAGATGGCCGTAGGCAGCCGCGAGCAGCATGCGGCTGGCATCGGTGTTGGGATTTCGGGCAATGCGCTCGGCCAGGTGGGCGGCGGCGAGTTCGTCGTCCCCCAGCCCGAAATGCGCCTGCGCCGCCAGATGCAGGAGGATGTTGGGATAGTGCGGGTCGAGCCGCATGGCGACGGCCAGTGCATCGAGCGCCTCGCGATGCTTGCCCGCATACATCAGGGCCATGCCGAGCACGCCATGGCCCTGCGCATAGTTGGGGTCGAGCTCCACCGATCTTTGCAGGGCTGCCAGCGCTTCCTCGTAGCGGCGCTGCCAGACGCGGACATTGCCCATCGCGACGTAGCCGCCGGGTTGGCGATCGTCGAGCTCCAGCGCTCTGCGCGCCCAGCGCTCGCCCTCCTCGAGCGCCGCCTTGGGATCAGGCACCCAGGCATTGACATAGTCGGAGACCGCGGCGAAGGCGAGACCGACATGCGGCGCGGAGAAGTTCGGATCGAGTTCCAGCGCACGGCGGTGCAGGGCGCGGGCCTCGGCGATCGCCTCGGCCGTGCCGCGGCCCAGCAACTGGCGGGCGCGCAGCCAGCATTCGTAGGCTTCGAGGTTCTTGGTGCCGCCGCCCTTCTTGAGGTCCTGCTCCTCCGCGCGGCTGAGCTTGACTGCCAGCGCCTCGACGATCTTGTGCACCACCTCGTCCTGGGTGGCGAAGATGTCGGTGAGCTCCCGGTCGAAGCGGTCGGCCCACAGATGGCCGCCGGTCTGGGCGTCGACCAGCTGGGCGGTGATGCGCACGCGATTGCCGGCCTTGCGGATCGAACCCTCCAGCACGAAGCGCACGCCGAGCTCCTGTCCGATCTCCTGGACCTTCACCGAGCGGCCCTTGTAGGTGAAGGAGGAATTGCGCGCGATCACGAACAACGCCTGCACCTTGGAGAGGTCGGTGATCAGGTCCTCGGAGATTCCGTCGCTGAAATATTCCTGCTCGGCATCGCCGCTCATGTTGGCGAAGGGGAGGACCGCGATCGACGGCTTGTCGGGCACGGAAGGCGCGGCTGGGCGCCGGCCGCCGTTGGCGCGGCCGACGCGGAACACGCGCACCGGCCGGGCGATGTTCTTGACCGGCTTCTCCCCCAGGTCCTCGAGCTCGATGCCGAGCTTGTCGCGCACCGAATCGCGGACCGCGCGTGAGACGAAGATGCCGCCGGGCTCGGCCAGCGCCTCCAGGCGGGCCGCGATGTTGACGCCGTCGCCGAAGATGTCGCCATCCTCGATGATGACGTCGCCGAGATTGATGCCGATGCGGAACTCGATGCGCGCCTCGTCGGGCGCGCCGCGGTTGCGGTCGTTCATGCCGGCCTGGATGGCGACGGCGCAGCGCACGGCCTCGACGGCACTGGCGAAATCGACCAGCAGGCCATCTCCGGTGCGCTTGACGATGCGCCCGCGATGGGCGGCGATGTGAGGCTCGACCAGCTCGCCGAGATGGGCCTTCAGCCGCTGCAGCGTGCCTTCCTCGTCATGGTTCATCAGCCGGCTGTAGCCGGCGACGTCGGCCGCGAGGATGGCCGCCAGTCTTCTTTCGGTACGCTCTGCTTCCATGGATCGTGGAGCGACAGAATAACGATGTACGGGCCTTTGTGCGAGACGGTTGCCAGCGCCGGTTGCCTCGAAGAAGGTAGGGATATGGATACGATCGCCGATAATGCACGCGCCAAAAGCGAACATCTCGACGTGTTGATCGTGGGCGCAGGCCTTTCCGGCATCGGGGCGGCCTGGCATCTGCAGGACAAATGCAAGGGGAAGAGCTACGCCATCCTCGAGGCGCGTGACGGCAGTGGCGGCACCTGGGACCTGTTCCGCTATCCCGGCATCCGGTCCGATTCCGACATGTACACGCTGGGCTACTCCTTCCGCCCGTGGAAGGACGCCAAGGCGATCGCCGACGGGCCCGCGATCCTGTCCTACATCCGCGAGGCCGCGAGCGACCACGGCATCGACCGGCGCATCCGCTACCGGCACCGCGTGACCGCCGCCTCATGGTCGACCGAGAAGGCGCGCTGGACGGTCGAGATCGAGCGCGGGCCGGCCGATGAACAGGGGCGCGAGAAGGCCACCATCACCTGCAATTTCCTGTGGATGTGCAGCGGCTACTACGACTACGCCGCGGGCTACACGCCCAAATTCCCCGGGCGCGAGCGTTTCAAGGGCCGTATCGTCCACCCCCAGAGCTGGACCGACGACATCGACTACAAGGGCAAGAACGTCGTGGTGATCGGCAGCGGCGCCACGGCGGTCACCCTGGTGCCGGCAATGTCAGGGGAGGCCAGGCACGTCACCATGCTGCAGCGCTCGCCGACCTACGTCGTCGCGCGGCCGGCGGAGGACGCCATCGCCAACCGCCTGCGCCGGCGCCTGCCGATCGGCCTCGCCTACGGGCTTACGCGCTGGAAGAACGTGCTGTTGGGCATGTACTTCTATCGGCTCTGCAAGCGCCGGCCTGATCGCGCCAAGGCGTTGATCATGAAGGGCGTGCGCTATTGCCTCGGCCCGGACTACGACATCGGCACGCACTTCACGCCGCACTACGACCCATGGGACCAGCGGCTCTGCCTGGTGCCCGACGCCGACCTCTTCCGGGCCATCCGCCAGAAGAGGGTCTCGGTCGTCACCGACGAGATCGAGACCTTCACCGAGTCCGGCATCCAACTGAAGTCGGGCGAGGAGCTTCCGGCCGACCTGATCGTGACGGCGACCGGCCTGTCGCTGCAGTTGCTGGGCGGCATGACGGTTGTGGTCGACGGCAAGGTGATCAATCCCGCAGAGACAGTCGCTTACAAGGGCATGATGTACAGTGACGTGCCCAACCTCGCCGTGGTGTCGGGCTACACCAACGCCTCGTGGACGCTGAAGGCCGACCTGGTCTGCGAGTATGTCTGCCGCCTGCTCAATCACATGCAGAAGAATGGGCTGCGACAGTGCACGCCGAGGCTCGACGATGCGGCGATGGAGCGCCTGCCCTGGGTCGACTTCTCGTCGGGTTACATCCAGCGCGCCATCGACCAGTTCCCCAAGCAGGGCTCGCGCCATCCCTGGCGTCTGCACCAGAACTATGTGCTCGACCTCATGAGCCTGCGCTACGGCTCCGTGCGCGACCCCGCCATGGAGTTCTTGAACTAGTCACAGGGAGAGCGACATGCGCTCCACGCGTCGACGCATTGTCGGATCGGGTGCCGCGTTCGCGGCCCTTGCGGGCTCCGTCGCCACGCCACGAGCGCAGGCGGCCTGGCCAAGCAAGGCCATTCGCATCATTGTCCCCGGCGGCCCCGGCGGCGTCACCGACATCCGCGCGCGCTGGCTGGCGGACCACCTGTCCCGCGCGCTGGGCCAGCTCATACTGGTCGAGAATCGCGGTGGCGCCGGCGGAAATCTTGGGACGGTCGCTGCGGTGCGCAGCCCCCCCGACGGCTATACGCTGCTGGTCGTACATATCGGCACCATGGCCATCAATCCGCACATCTATCCCAATCCGGGATACGATCCGCTGGTCGACATCGCGCCGATCACCCGGCTGGGCGTCGGACCGCAGGTATTGGCGGTGCACAAGGACGTGCCGGCTCATTCGGTGGCCGACCTGATCGCGCTCGCCAAGGCCAAACCCGGGGAGCTTACCTTCGTGTCGCCCGGCGTCGGCACACCCGGACATCTCGCCGCCAGCCTGTTGCTTCACCTGACCGGCATGAAGGCCACGCACATCCCCTACAAGGGCGGAGGCCAGGCGGCGCAGGATCTCATTGCCGGACACGTCACCTTCACCATCGAGGGCCTGACGGTGCTGAAGCCTTTCGTTGACGATGGACGGCTGCGCGGTCTCGCCGTGACCACAGCGCAGCGCGCAAAGTCGATGCCTGACCTGCCAACGATGGCCGAAGCCGGCGTTCCCGGATACGAGTTCACCGCCTGGGCGGGACTCGGGGCGCCCGCCGGCACGCCACGGTCCGTGATCGACCGCCTCTATGGCGAGATCGCGAAGATCCTGACAACGCCCGAGGCGCAGGCGTGGTTCGAGTCATTGGGCGCCGATCCCGGCGGCGAGCCGCCTGATGCTTTTGCCGCTCTCGTGCGCGCCGAGAATGCCAGGTTGGGCGAGGTCATTCGTGCGATGGGCATCAAGGCCGAATAAGAAGCTCGGATGAAATATAAGAACTCGCATATCAGGCCTAGGCCTCGCACCGCAGCCCGTGCCGTACCGCGCCCCGGCGAGGGCAAGCGCGGGCCCGAGGGCCATCTGGGCTACCTCGTCCGCCAGGCCAACGTCGCGGTGCGGGCCGCCATGGAGAAGGCGCTGGCCGGGGTCGACGTCACGCCGCCGCAGTTCGCCGTGCTCACCATGATCGCGGCCTATCCCGGCGCATCGGGCGCCGACCTGGCGCGGCTGACCTTCCTGACGCCGCAGACCATCAACGTGATCGTGCGCAATCTCGAAAAAGCCGGCGCCATCGCCAAGTCGGCACACGCCGTGCATGGCCGCATCCTGCAGCTCGCGCCGACGCCGCGCGGACTTGCCCTGCTCAAGCGCTGCCGGGCGCGCGTCGATGTGCTCGAAGCCCGCCTGGCGCGCCTGGCCGGCCGCAAGGAGGAGCGGGCGGTGCGGCGCTGGCTGAGCGCGGTGGCCGAGGCGCTGGGGAATGCGTAGTCATGCTCTGCCGGAAGACTATGAGAGGATCTTCTTGCGGCCGGGATCCACCGCGGCGCCGTCGATGCGCCTCGCAGCATGACGGCGGGTGAAGGCCTCGATCTCGTAGTCAGCGTGGCCGGCCTCGTCGGCTGCAACGTAGCCGAAGGCGATGGCCTTGCCGATCGTGTGGCCCCAGCCGGCCGAAGACGTGACCCCCAAAACCTTGCCGTCGCGACGGATCGCCTCGCCGCCATAGAGCTGGACGGCGGCATCGACGATGAGCGTGATCAGCTTCCGCGCCGGGCCGGCAACCCTGGCTTTCTCCAGAGCGGCGCGGCCGATGAAGTCGGACTTCTTCTTCACCGACACGGCAAAGCCAAGGCCCGCCTCGTAGGGCGTGTAGTCCGGCGTGATGTCGGTGCCCCAGTAGAGATAGCGTTTCTCCAGCCTGAGCGAATCGATGGCGCGGTAGCCCGCGTCGGCCAAGCCGAGGTCGCGGCCCGCAGCCCAGAGCAGTTCGTAGACATGGGCGGCGTATTCCGCCGGCAGATGCAGCTCGTAACCCAGCTCGCCGACATAAGTCACGCGCAGCACCAGCACCGGGGCAAAGCCGATGCGCAGCTCGCGCGCCGTCATGTAGGGGAAGCCGTGGTTGCTGACATCGCCATCGGCGACCTCGGCCAGGATCTGGCGCGACAGGGGGCCGGCGAGGTTGATCGTGGCGCGCGCCGAGGTGAGATCTTGCACCGTCACCGTGCCATCGGTCGGCAGGTGCTTCTTGATCCAGCCCATGTCGCGCACGCCGAACGCACTGCCCGTCACCATGTAGAAGCGGTTCTCGTCGAGCCGCGCGAAGGTGAGGTCGGCCTCTATGCCGCCGCGCTCGTTGCAGAGCTGGGTGTAGATCAGAGTGCCGGCCGGCTTGTCGATGTCGTTGGCCGCCAGTCGTTGCAGGGCCGCGAAGGCGCCGGGCCCGGCGATCTCGTACTTGGAGAACGAGCTCTGGTCGATCAGCACGGCGCGCTCGCGGGCGGCGCGGCATTCGTTGCCGACCGGGCCGAACCAGTTGGGCCGGCTTTCGAAGGACGGCCTGTCGATCGGCTCGGTGCCGGCAGGTGCGAACCAGTTGGGCCGTTCCCAGCCGAAGCGCGAGCCGAACACGGCGTTCTTTGCCTTGAGCAGGGGATAGAGCGGCGAGCGCCGGCCGCCGCGCGCCGATTCCAGCTCTTCGATCGGATAGTGGATCTGGTAATAGCGCCAGTAGCTGTCGACGCTGCGCTCAGCCAGGTACTTCGCGCTCATATGATGAGTGCCGAAGCGGCGCACGTCGAAGGCCCAGAGGTCGAGTCCCGGCGCGCCCTCGACGATCCATTCCGCCATCGCCTTGCCGGCGCCGCCGGACGCCGCGATGCCCGAGGTGAAGCCACAGGCGACGTAGACGTTGTCGCGTTCCGGAGCCAGACCCATGATCGGCTCGCCGTCGGGTGAGATCGGGATCGGTCCGTTGATCACGGTGCGGATGCCGAGCTCGTTCAGGATCGGTAGGCGCTCGGCCGCCGGCAGGACGAACTGTTCCAGCCGCTCCTGGTTGGGCTGCAGCAGCTCGCGGCCGAACGAGAAGGGCACGCCTTTGGCGCCGAAAGTCGGCGTGCCCTTTTCCCAGCCGCCGATCGCCAGCGCCCCGGGTTCAGGCTTGAGATAGAAGATGCGGTCGGGATCCCGCAGTGTCGGCAGCCCGCTGGGGATAGCGTTGCTCTTCTCGGTGATCAGGTACTGATGCTCGACGGCGCCCGCCGGCACTTCTATGCCCGCCATGCGCGCTACGTCGCGCGCCCAGATGCCCGCGGCCACGACCACGATCTCGCAATCGACATCACCCTGGTCGGTCAGCACGCGCGAGATGCGCCGGCCCTTGGCCTCGAAGCCCGTCACCAGCACGTTCTCGACGATGCGCACGCCGCCAGAGCGCGCGCCTTTGGCGTAGGCCATGGTGAGGCTCGATGGCTCGACCGAGCCGTCGTTGGGCACGAACACCGCACCGACGACACCGTCGGCCGAAGCCAACGGGAACTTCTCCTGTGCCTCCTTCGGCGACAGCGTATGCAGCTCGAAGTCAAAGCTTCGCGCCGTCGTCGCCATGCGCTTGAGCTCGCTCCAGCGCTCCTCGGAGGAGGCGAGCCGCAGGCTGCCGACCGGCTTCCATTCAGTTGCCTGGCCGGTCTCGGCCTCGAGCTTGCCGTAGAGCTGGGCGCTGTACTGCATCAGGCGCGTGAGGTTGCGCTTGCTGCGCAGCTGGCCGACCAGGCCGGCGGCGTGCCAGGTCGAGCCGTGCGTCAGCCCGGCCTTCTCCAGCACCAGCACGTCCTTCTGGCCGAGCTTGCCGAGGTGATAGGCGATGGAACAGCCCACCGCACCGCCGCCGATCACGACGATGCGGGCTTGGCTCGGCAGGCTCACGCGCGCAGCTCTCCGAGATACCAGTCGAGGAAGTGCGCAACATTGCGCTCGCGGACCAGCGAGAAGGGCCCGGGCACGTAGGCCTGCGAGCTCACGCCTTCCTGCTGGTCCTCACAGATGACCCAGTCCTGGCGATTGGTGATGTCCCAGATCGGCAGCAGGCGTTCCAGCGTATAGTCGCGGCCTTCGACGGCCTCGGCATCGACCAGCCAGTAACCGCGCACGTGCGTCTCGTCGGGTCCGATCGGCGTCAGCCGCGCCGCGGCGGCATAGTCGCAGTTGGTGTGTTGCCAGAAATTCGGGAACAGGGTCGTGCGCAAGGTCCCGGAATCCCATTCCTTGATGTCGCCCATCAGGCGGTTGCACAGCGGCTTGCCGTCCATGCTCTGGGTGACCGCGCCTTCCATCACCGGGGTGCGATGGCAGCGGAAGGCGGCACCCGTCATGGTCGACATGGCGTCGCCCTCGTCGAGGCCGAGCGACCGGAAGCGCGCATTGGCCTTGGCCACAATCGCATCCATCGCCGGCTGCAGCGTGGGATCGAGCATCGCCATGTCGCGCTGCACGTCATAGGCCGCGCTGTTGTATTCCTTGTGATTGGGCGGGCAGTGATAGCACTCGCGGTTGTTCTCGAACACGACCTTCCAGTTCGCCTTCACCACATAGTCGATCTGGTGGGCGATCTTGGCGCGCTCGATGGCATGCGGCTTCATCTTGCGCCGAATGGTGCTGAGCGCCTGCGAGAAGTCAGGCGGCGAATCGCTCAGCGAGATGAACAGCAGCCCGGCCGCGTTCTCGATCGCCACGGGCCTGAGGGACAGCCCGGCCTTGTCGACGCCGAACTCACGGCTGGTGTCGAGCACCAGCGCGCCGTCGAGTTCGTAGGTCCAGCGATGGTACGGGCACACCAGGCGATGGCTGTTGCCTTGCTCGGTCTTGCAGATGCGCGAGCCGCGATGGCGGCAGACATTGTGGAAAGCGCGGATGTGCCCCGCGCGGTCGCGCACGACGATGACCGATTCGGTCCCCACCTTGTAGGTGATGAAGTCACCGGGCTTGGCCACCTGGAAGGCATAACCGGTGAAAACCCAATGGCGGTGAAAAATCCGTGCCAGATCGGCCTCGAAAACCTCGCGGCTTGCGTAAAAATCGCGCTCCAGCGGTCCCCCCGGTCGATGCTCCGCAACCAGGCGGGCGATCTCGGGCGATAGCGTGTGGCGGGCCTTGAGCGGCGTGCCGTCCATTTTCGTCTCCTTGCAGTCGCAACCTACCACGCGGCCCTTGCCGGGCCCCAGCACCATGTTAAGGTTTTGTGAAGTGCTGCAATAAAAGCATCACGCGAGGCATGTAACGGAGACGATCGGGAGATCGGAGGGGGCTTAACATGACAGTATTCGCAACCATGCGGCGAGCCGCCATTCTGGGTGGCGTTGCTTTGGCTGCCATCGGCCTCAGCAGCGCGGCGTTCGCGCAGAAGACCAAGCTCACCGTCTACACGGCGATCGAGAACGAGCAGCTCGAGCCGTTCAAGAAGGCCTTCGAGGCCGACAATCCCACCATCGAGATCGCCTGGGTGCGCGACTCGACGGGTGTCGTTACCGCCAAGTTGATCGCCGAGAAGGACAATCCGCGCGCCGACGCAGTGTGGGGCCTGGCGGCTTCGAGCCTGGGCCTGATGGCGAGCATGGGCATGATCGAGCCCTACACGCCGGCCAACGCCAGCCAGCTGAAGCCGATCTTCAGGAGCGGCAAGAGCCCCGAGACCTGGGTCGGCATGGACGCCTTCCTGGCCGTGGTCTGCTTCAACACGGCCGAGGCCGACAAGAACAAGAAGCCCAAGCCCACCAGCTGGGCCGACCTCACCAAGCCTGAGTACAAGGACTCGATCGTGATGCCGAACCCGGCCTCGTCAGGCACCGGCTATCTCACCATCGCCGGCTGGCTCACCATCATGGGCGAGGAGGCGGGCTGGAAGTTCATGGATGCGCTCCATCAGAATGTCTCGCAGTACCTGCATTCCGGTTCTGCGCCCTGTGTGCAGGCGGCCAAGGGCGAGCGCCTGATCGGCATCGGCTTCGACATGCGCGGCGCGACCGAGAAGACCAAGGGCGCGCCGATCGACCTGATCGTGCCGAAGGAAGGCCTGGGCTGGGAGATGGAGGCCACTGCCATCATCAAGGGCACCAAGAACCTCGAGGCGGCCAAGAAGCTCGCCGACTGGGCAAGCTCGCTCAAGGCCAACGAGCTCTACGGGAAGTACTACGCCATCGTCGCCAACCCGACCGTCAAGTCGATGCCGCCCAACTATCCTGCGGACGGCGAGAAGATGATGGCCAAGGTCGACGTCGACTGGATGGCCAAGAACCGCGACCGCATCCTGGCGGAGTGGAGCAAGCGCTACGACAGCAAGTCGGCGCCGAAGGCCAAATAGCCGACGGCAAGCGACGCGCGCGTGTCATCGCATCTGGAAGTCCGCAACCTCCACAAGCGCTACGGCGACTTCACCGCGCTCGGCGATATCAGTCTCGATATCGCCGAGGGAGAGTTCGTCTGCTTCCTCGGTCCCTCGGGCTGCGGCAAGACGACGTTGCTGCGCGCCATCGCCGGGCTGGATCCGCAGACATCCGGCAGCATCCATCAGAAGGGCAGGGACGTCTCGGCCCTGCCGCCGGCCAAGCGCGACTTCGGCATCGTCTTCCAGTCCTATGCATTGTTCCCCAACCTCACCGTTTCGGACAATGTCGGCTACGGCCTGGTAAGTCGCGGCATGAAGCGCGCCGACATCGTGAAGCGCGTCGAGGAGCTTTTGATCCTGGTCGGGCTGCCGGACTCCGGCCCGAAATACCCCGCCCAGCTTTCGGGCGGCCAGCAGCAGCGCGTCGCGCTCGCTCGCGCGCTTGCCACCTCGCCGGGCCTGCTGCTGCTCGACGAGCCCTTGTCGGCGCTCGATGCCCGCGTGCGGCTCCGCCTGCGTCACGAGATCAAGGCCCTGCAGCGGCGGCTCGGCGTCACCACCATCATGGTGACCCACGACCAGGAAGAGGCGCTCACCATGGCCGACCGCATCGTGGTCATGAACCAGGGAGCCATCGAGCAGGTCGGCACGCCGCAGGAGATCTACCGCCGGCCGGCCACGGCCTTCGTCGCCGACTTCGTGGGCTCGATGAACTTCCTGTCCGGCACACTGAGGGCGCCAGACAAGGTCGAGGTCGCCGGCCTCGTCTTCGACTGTGTCCCGCAGGATGGCCTCCGCACCGGCAACAAGGTGGCGCTGTGCATCCGGCCCGAGGACGTGCGCGTGCGCGACCTGCCGGCCGACGTTGGCAACCGGGTGGCGGTCGAAGTTGCCGAGCTCGACTTTGTCGGCGCCTTCTGCCGCGCCACACTCAAGGTCCAGGGCGCGGGCGACGTGGCGATGACGGCCGACTTCTCCAGCAACCTGATCCGTGACCTGGGCGTCGAGCTTGGCCGCAAGCTCGATGTCGCCCTGCCGCCGGACCGGCTGCAGGTGTTCGCCGCGTGACCCTGGCTGCATCCGCGCCGTCGCCACGGCTGCGTGTGGCCATGTCGCGCGACGACCTGATCATGCGACTGGGCGTGGTGTTGCTGGCTATCACGCTGCTGGTGATCGTCGGTTTGCCGCTGTGGTCCCTGCTGGCCAAGGGCTTCGAGGACCGCGATGGCAAGTTCGTCGGGCTGGCCAACTATGCCTCGTACTTCTCGACGCCGGCGCTGTTCGACTCGGCGCTGAACTCCTTCCATGTCGCGGCGGTTTGCACCCTGATCGTGGTGCCGCTTGCCTTCTTCTACGCCTATGCGCTCACCCGCACAGTGCTGCCGGCGCGCTGGCTGTTCCAGGGCATCTCCCTGATCCCGATCTTTGCGCCCTCCCTGCTGCCCGGCCTGGCGCTGGTCTACCTGTTCGGCAACCAGGGATTCTTCAAGGGCGCGCTGGGCGGGCCGATCTACGGTTTCGACGGCATCGTCATCGCCCAGATCTTCTACTGCTTCCCGCACGCCACCCTGATCCTGGTGACTGCGCTCGCCACCGCCGACGCCCGGCTTTACGAGGCGGCCGATGCGCTCGGTGCCTCGAAGCTCCGCGTCTTCTTCACGGTGACGCTGCCCGGCGCCAAATACGGCCTGATCAGCGCCGCCCTGGTCGTCTTCACCCTGGTGATCACCGACTTCGGCATCGCCAAGGTGATCGGTGGCAACTTCAATGTGCTGGCGACCGACGTCTACAAGCAGGTGATCGGCCAGCAGAACTTCTCGATGGGCGCGGTGGTCGGCATGGTGCTGTTGGCGCCTGCGGCGCTCGCCTTCGTGGTCGACCGCATCGTGCAGCGCAAGCAGGTGGCGCTGCTGACGGCGCGCGCCGTGCCGCTGGTGCCGAAGCCCAGGTTCGCCCGCGATCTCGTCTTCGCCGCCTTCTGCACGATCGTCTCGTTCGGCATCCTCGCCATCCTCGGCATGGCGGCGTGGGGCTCGCTGATCAAGTACTGGCCCTACAATCTCAGCCTGACGCTCGCCAACTATCACTTCACCAACTTCGACGCCAGCGGCTGGGATTCGTACTTCAATTCGGTCGAGATGGCGGTCGGCGCCGCGATCTTCGGCACGACCTTGATGTTCGTCGGCGCCTGGCTGAACGAGAAGACGCGCGAGTTCTACCTGATGCGCGGCATCGTGCAGTTCCTGGCCTTCCTGCCGATGGCGGTGCCCGGGCTGGTGCTGGGCCTGGGCTACATCTTCTTCTTCAATGCGCCCAACAATCCGCTGAACTTTCTCTACGCCACCATGGGCATCCTGGTGGTCAACACCGTGGCTCACTTCTACACGGTCGGGCATCTCACCGCGACGACGGCGCTGAAGCAGATCGATCCCGAGTTCGAAGCGGTGTCGGCCTCGCTCAAGGTGCCGGTGTGGCGCACCTTCGCGCGCGTGACGGCGCCGATCTGCCTGCCGGCCATCCTCGACATCGCGATCTATCTCTTCGTCAACGCCATGACCACCGTGTCGTCGGTGATTTTCCTTTACGCCCCTGACACCAAGCTCGCCTCGGTCGCGGCGGTGAACATCGAGGAGGCGGGCACCACGGCCGCGGCCGCCGCGCTCTGCATCGTGATCGTGCTGACGTCGGCTGCGGTCAAGGCGCTGCACCTCCTGGCCGACCGGTTCCTGCTGGACCGCCTGCAGGCCTGGCGCCGTCGCTAGTGTTGCCGGACCGCGGGCTCCAGGCCCGCTCATTGCCGGGAGCGCGGCACTCCAGTGCCGCTCATGCGGTTTTGAACCAGGAACATGATGCGCCTCTGGAGTGGCGCGCTCCCGGCAAAGACGAAGATCATGAGCGGGCCTGGGGTCAGGTGGTCTTCACCACGTCCATCAGATAGCCCGCGCCGCGGATCGTGTGGATCTGCACGTTGGCGCCCGCTTCGGTCAGAAGCTTGCGCAGGCGATGGATATAGACCTCGATGGCGTTCGAGGCGACATCCTGCGAGGAGCCGAACACCTGGCTCTGCAGAGCATCATGGCTGACTACGCGGCCGTTGCGCTTCAGCAGCACCTCCAGCACGTCGACTTCGCGCGCCGGCAGCGACAGGATGCGGCCGTCGACTTCGGCCTGGCGGCCGTCGGTCTTGAGCGACACGTTGCCCAAGCTCAAGGTCGGTCCGCCGGGGCCAGGCGAGCGGCGCAGCAGCGCCTGCAGGCGGGCGATCAGCTCTTCGGTGGCGAACGGCTTGGGCAGATAGTCGCTGGCGCCCTTGTTGAGACCGCTGACGCGATCGTCCAGCCCGCTGCGCGCCGACAGGATCAGCACCGGGGTCTGGTCGCGACGGCGGCGCATCTGGTCGAGCAGGGTCAAGCCGTCGGCGTCGGGCAGGCCGAGATCGAGCACGACGGCGGCATAGCTCACGGTGCGCAATGAGGCTTCTGCATCG